>Ga0208695_1001501_pt1 | contig 19212 bp, 17 predicted proteins | sample AD_UKC111_MetaG_FD_184449 | JGI IMG/M metagenome (GOLD analysis project Ga0208695, IMG submission 184449) | Active sludge microbial communities of municipal wastewater-treating anaerobic digesters from Hong Kong - AD_UKC111_MetaG (SPAdes)... | ecosystem: Engineered > Bioreactor > Anaerobic >...
TAAAAAACGAAGACACTCGGCCCTTAACAACCTCACAATAGATGAATTCTGGGATAATTTTTATAAAACAAAAACTAATTTATTAAATGTTGCTTAATTCTTTGTCCAAAAAAAGTTTGCAATTCCAGCCTTATCCATTGATATAAGATTAAAAGATAGTGCAGAATCGTCAAGTCAGGAAGAAATTTCTCATATACTTAACTCTGATATTTTCAAAGAAACTAAAAGAATACTTTTGTCTATTCTTCCATTATTAAATGAAGATAAACTATTAGATATACATAATAATAGCTTTATATACACCAATGAATTATTTCCCGGATTAATAGGAGACAATCCAATAATTGAAAGGAGTAATTTAAATTATCGGAATATTGAAAATTTCATCTTCCCTTTGGGTACATACGAAACTTTCATTTATAACAGAAGAGATTCAGATAAGGGGTTAAATGCTTTTTTTAATATTCAAAAAGACTTAGCTATTATTCATTTATCTGAAAAATATGTTGCCTGCAAAAGCAAATCCCAGTTAGAGAAAATAGTTCAAATGTATAATATTGTCCGTATTCCCAATATTATTTGACGTATTTATTCTTTTTCAGCTCCAAAATCCATTGGCAGATAGAAATCCTTTGCATATTCCTCATCGATATCATTAGAGCCACCAATGATCATCATTGACTTATTTGGAATTACCTTATCTGCCAAATTATCATTGAGAAATTGACCCAACAAATCAAGTTCGTCATGGAATGTACTATGATTTGTATTAATTATCTTTCGCATATCAAGATAGGATAAAAACTCATCTTCTGATTCAACAAAGTCAGCAACGACCATCAAGTCAAACAATGACACAGCCCATGTATCACGGAAACGTTCCTCCATCAAACTGGCAGCCACAAGCTTATCCATCTGTCCCAGCAATGAAGAATAATGTTGGAAGGTTACAGCTATCTTATATATTGGCTTCGTCTTGTCAATCAAAACTGCCCCTTGTTGTGTGCCAAATGCAGGTTTTGTTGAATTATTGATGAAATCAACTGATCTGCAGCATTGTTTACATGCCTCAGCAACAGATGCTTTTAACTTATCCTTGGCTCCATTCAGTCTAACTCTATCTTTATAAGAAAGTTCATGAGCTTTTACTTCTATAATATAGATAGCCTTATCTGAAACACCAAGAATATCTAATTCTGGTTTTTTCCAGAGGCCTCCCTCCTCTATATTATAATTTACAGAAGAATAGAATGTGACATCTGGCAGAAATGACTTCATGACAGACTTTACTTTGTTCTCAATATATGTATCTCGGCTAATCGGACTCGTATTTTGCTGAAAGTTTTTCTTATAATAGGGCTCATTGCGCATCATAAGCTTCTCTGCAATTAAGAACAGATTTCTATGAGGAATCATAGGAGTAAAGCAATAATATTTATCACCATTTTTAACAAATGGTTTTTCAAAAATACTATGACCATTCATAATACTGCCTTTGAATTCACCTTCAGCAAGAAAAGCAGAATTGTTACCAAATTCCATAGAAAGAGAATCCAAAATTTTAGTCTCCGCCTCACTTTGAGGGTAGACCCAAAATATCATATCAGAACACCCATAATCATCTGGTTGACACATCAAAAACATGCCATCTTCCGTATGCGGTATATCCGGGTTTGCTTCAAAGAACTCTCCAAATATACCTTTTGAGAAATCTTTCTTCTCGAATCTGCCTTTATTTCCTATGGGGCCAAAGGTTTTTTCCTCCCATTTTACCCACCGATCATGCATATTTGTTGCACCATAGATAGTATCTTGACTACCGATCTTGCATATAACTCTATTTTCCAGATCCATAAAGAAATTAAATAGTTGGTCAACACTATAGCCGAATTGCTGTTGGTAAAAAATTGTATGCGGGAAGAACATTTCCTTGAATACCTCATACACATGATTTTGATAACCATCGCCACGAACAACTATGGTATCCATATGAATCATCCAATCAATGGACTGCATAGGATCATCAACTAAAGGCATATCTTGATAAATATATGTCATAAACAAAGCCAAAAGTCTATTTTTAAAATCATTAACGACTTCATTCGTGGGATTATCTCTGCCATCGTTTGGCATTGAAAGGCCAAAGTTCATTGCATACTCTGCTATCACTTCAGCATTTTCGTCCAGATGCATATCTGTCCCATTCATCTGTGCCATAAAACGCTTTTCAAGGTTGGGAATGTTATCTAATAAATATAATCCAATGCTTCCAAGCAACTGCACAGAATCATATCTCCTGAAATAGCCCTCAACCGTTTCTATATGCTCTTTTAGGGTTGCATTGACAGCATTCTTATCCTTAAAAATTTCAAGCAAATGCTTACCCACAGCACGCATTTGCGATTTAAATGGATTAGAACCAGTTATGGATTGCTTAGCCACAGTCTTTTGCTTCTTAGCCTTAGGCTGCGGCCTTTTCTTCTTAATATGTTTTTTCTTTTTAGTCATAACCATTTGCTATAAAATATTAATACTTCCCAAGACCACTGACAATCTCAGATTTGAAATTGGCATTCTTGAAAATATGACGCCCCTTTACTTTATATATCATGTCAATAAGACTAAAATCTTTCTTACTACTGAAAACATGTCGTTTGGCATAGAAGTACCTTAACATGTTCTGGCGCCTGATTTCTTTGTCATCTGCAATTGAGAATGTACAGTCATACTCCTCCTTTTCCTTAAAATACACCCTATCAAAAACTACTAGCATTAAGCTTGGTGATAAAGGATACGTCAACTCTCCTCCATATTGTGCAAGTCCCATATACATCGGACGTACATTCTTTACATGAGGTTCAACAACAATGGGAAAATCGCTTGTATAGAAATCACCATTCATGCTCACCAGGAACATCCATATGTTACTGGCTATCGCATTAGCAAAATCCATAAGCATCTCATCATTCAGATATGTCAATTTAGCATGAAGAACGGGCGCTTCACACTTCACATCTATTTTTAGATCATTAATGGATTCATCACCTTTTTCTTTGGCTAAAACACATTTTACCATGTCTATTCCAGCCTTCTCTATTCTGAGATAGTCATCAACTGTAGAATCTTTCAACTGAGGATGGCGAAAGAATTGAGTAACAAGATGTAATGCCAACTCTCTTTTCTCTTTAAACTGCAAACGGTATTGTTCCTTACCCAAAATCCATTCATCCTTTATGACATCTATGGATTGTAATAGTTTGGAGAACATCGGCTCTACTAAATTGGCAAAGTGATTATGCTCTAGCGATAACCTATTGAACTGGCTACCGGTTTCCTTGTTGTTCTTTTCGACATATGAGTCTGAAATAGAGTATATATCATCCTCACAACATACAGACATCATACTGGCAGGATATGCCTTTGATTGCTGTTTGTCGTATGTAAAGATGCTCTTATCATTATCAGAATCAGAGAATCTCTTTAGATAGCATCTGGGGATATAATGTTGTTTCATTTTTGATTATTCTGTTTATTTATTCTTGCTTATTTGCAACTTGCGCCTAACTTGACAGTAGCTACCATAAAGGTCTCTGGCTACTGCCCATTTTGTCGGCTACAAATTTAGCAATTATTTGACAGGCAGAAAAATATCCTTTCCATAACGCCACACACTTCCAAACCGAAGCCACATGCTTCCACCTCATTGAAAAACACAACTAACCGCATGAATAACAGTAATTTTATTCTGCATTAATAGTGATGCAGAACAAAATCAGTTATCAGTATGAAATACAAATCAAATTTAGAGCCTGCGGAGATGTCCTATTTCCGCCTTAATCTACTTTCATTTCTTCGAGACGCACACCCCGACAAGGCGAATGACCTTTCATTTATTGCAGGTCGTGGCAATATGGCTGCGGAAAGCTATAGCGAAGCCATAAAAAGCGGCTTAGACCATATTCAGGCGGCAGAAATCGCAAATGAAACCCTATTCAAAGGCTTGCACTTCTCTCCCTATAACGTAATCGTGGAAATACTCTGGAATGAGTTTTTCGATGAAGTTTCTCCGGGCGAAGCACAACAGAAAGCCAAAGAACTAATGCCGGTGTGTCAGGTAGTATTCGTTAAATACAACCTAAACGATAATTATGCCGAAACGACAGAGTACCAGTCGCTCTACACGGAGCTTGTTGGCACAATCGTGATTTTACTCGAAAATGAGTTACAATAAGAAAACTCATTTGCGTCAAAACATTGATGCAATCAAGTTAGCGTTGAAGCTCGACAAGGAGAACAGAACAGCAACACCCGAAGAACGGAAAATACTTTCAGCTTATTCAGGTTTCGGTGGAATAAAGGCAATTCTTAATCCTGCCGATAAACCCGAAGATATAGAACGGTGGTCTAAATCCGAAGTTGATCTTTTTCCGTTGATTCAGGAACTACACGAGGTACTCCGTGAAAATTCCGCCACACCGGAAGAATACAAACGCTATGTAGGCTCTCTTAAAAGTTCAATCCTGACAGCGTTCTACACGCCCAAACCCGTTATAGATGCTTTGGCAAACGCTTTACAAGATAGCGGAATAACACCGACACGATTTTTAGAGCCAAGTGCTGGAACGGGTGCATTTATTTCCTCATTAAAAGATATTGCACCTGAAGCTGATGTAGCAGGTTTTGAGAAAGACCTGCTTACAGGCAAAATCCTCTCGCACCTCTATCCCGAAGACAAAGTCAGGATTGAGGGCTACGAAAAAATGGAAGGACGTTACTCGCAGTATTTCAATGTGGTAGCTTCCAATATTCAATTTGGCGATATTTCCGTCTTCTATCAGTTGTTATCCAACCATGAAATACCTGCCGTCAAACAATCGACACAGGCTATTCACAACTACTTTTTTGTAAAAAGTGTTATGGCGGCCAGAGAAGGCGGATTGATTGCGTTCATTACTTCGCAAGGAGTTCTTAATTCGGAACAGAACAAACCGATACGAGAATACCTGATGGACACGTGTGATGTTGTTTCCGCTATCCGTTTACCGAACAATCTCTTTTCAGACCATGCCGGAACAGAGGTAGGCAGCGATTTGATAATTCTGCAACGGAACAATAGTAATAGCCAACTAAATCAACGACAACAGGATTTTATCGAGAGTCGCAAGCTGTCCAATGGTATATCCATCAACAACCTATTCCGTGATTTTTCAAGGGTGGTACAAACACATTCCAAAACCGATACCGATCCATACGGAAAGCCGGCAATAGTGTTTACTCATGACGGAGGAATTGAGGGAATTGCAAAAGACTTGCGGCAGATGTTGAAAGAGGACTTTTCCCAACATTTGGATTTGGAGCGTTACCATATCAACGCTCCGGCACAGCAAGTAGCACAAGATGAAAGTGTCCTTTCAAATGACCTCAATCCACTTTGGCAGGCACACGACCTCGATCCCTTTTGGCAAGAAGTTGAAAATCATTTGTCTTCTGACAGTAACAACTTAGGCAAAAAAGAAAACGAATCTGTAACGCAAGTGCAGTCAGCCGAAAATATTTCGACTGCACAGTTTAAGGGTACTCTTTTCGATATGGACGATCCTGCCATGAAGAAAGAGCCGACTCCGAAGGCGAAACCACAACCGATAACACAGGAACCGATTATTACCCTGTATGACCTTTTCGGGTTTACACAAGAGGAACGTAATCAAGTCAAAAAGCCTAAAAAACGGGGACGAAAATCACAAACGAAAGAGAACAAACCGAAAGAGCTACCATTCATGGATTGGCGAGAGGAAATGCAGTATAACGCAGCACAAGAACGTGAAAGGTTGCAACAAGAAAAATCCAACGCTTATCCTGTGGAAGATGCACGCGGGGCGGAACACCAAGAGCAGTTACGCCGAATTGAAGCCGAGAAAGCGGAACTTGAACGGCAGTTAAAACCTGTCCCTTACATAAAAGAGGATATGCCCGAACATTACCGTGAAAGTTCATTGGTTACGGACGAGAATAACCGTATCGGATATTTGCGCGACCTGAATGGATTTCAGCCGATGTTCCATCCGCTTCAGCTCACAGATACACAACAGGCGAAAGCGTCTCTCTATATTGAAGTATGGGACACTTATCACCACCTGTATAGAAACGAAGCAACATGTTTGGAAGCTAACCCTGCATTACGGGATATGCTCAACAGGCTATATGACGATTTTACCCGTCGTTTCGGAAACATAAACGATGCGAAAAACCTTAGCCTTATCAAAATGGATGTCGGAGGAACGGAAATTCTTTCTCTGGAACGCTATGTGAACGGCAAAGCAATGAAAGCTGATATTTTCAGGCAGCCTGTTGCTTTCAATCCGAATGAGATAACCCATGCTGATAACGCACGGGAAGCCCTTGTCGCTTCGCTCAATAAGTACGCTCAGGTAGACCTCAAATACATGGAGGAGCTGACAGGCAATACTTCAGAAGAAATTGTTGGCGAATTGAAAGGATAGGTATTCTTCAATCCTATGATAGGCTCTTATGAAATTAAAGACAAGTTCATAAGTGGAAACGTCCTTTCCAAAGCCGAACACGTTGAGCGATATTTGGAAAGCCACCCAGACCATGAAGCGGCAGAGGAATCCCTTATTGCACTTCAGGAAGCAGCTCCTCGCCCGATACCTTTTGAGGATTTGGATTTCAACTTCGGGGAAAGGTGGATACCGACAGGTATTTACAGCAAATATGCTTCGCACTTGTTCGGCACCGATGTTTCTATCCATTACGCACAGAGCCAGGACGAATACACCCTGAAAGCCGAAAGCAAAAACGTAAAGATATGGGATCAGTATGCCGTTAAATCTCAAAGTCGGACTTTTGACGGTATCGCTCTGATGAAACACGCCCTACACAACACCTCTCCCGATATTACCAAGAAGGTCAGAAAGATGATTGATGGAGAAATGAAAGATGTTAAGGTGCGTGATTCTGAGTCAATACAGCTTGCCAACTCCAAGATTGATGAAATACGGAATGGCTTTACCGAATGGCTGAACGAACAATCACAGGAGTTCAAAGACCGGTTAGCCGATAAATACAACCGCACTTTTAACTGCTTCGTCCGTCCTGATTACGACGGCAGCCACCAAGAGTTTCCCGGACTGGACTTGAAAGGGTTGGGTATTCCTGACCTTTACAAGAGCCAAAAAGATGCTGTTTGGCTTGATAAACTCAATGGCGGAGGGATAATCGACCACGAGGTGGGCGGTGGAAAAACCTTGATAATGTGCGTAAGCGCCTACGAGAAAAAACGTTTGGGATTGGTAAATAAGCCGTTTATCATGGCTTTGAAAGCCAATGTACATGAGATTGCACAAACATTCTGTACGGCTTATCCAAAACGGGTATTGTATCCGGGCAAGGAAGATTTTACGCCTGCCAAGCGAGCGAGGATCTTCAATGAAATGAAGAATAATAACTGGGACGCTATTATTCTCACGCACGAGCAGTTTGGCATGATACCGCAGTTGCCCGAAGTCCAACAACGAATATTGCAGGCGGAGCTTGACAGCGTAGAGGAAAATTTGGAAGTGTTGCGAGCGCAAGGAAAGCAAATTTCTCGTGCAATGGAGAAAGGTTTGGTTAAACGGCAACTTAATCTTGAAGCTAAGTTGAATAATATCGCTTATCAGATTGAAAATCGAAAAGACGATACTGTGGATTTCCGCCTAATGGGAATCGACCACCTGTACGTCGATGAGAGCCACCGTTTCAAAAACCTGACCTTTACAACATGCCATGACCGTTTGGGTAATGCCGAAGGTTCGCAACGGGCACTCAATATGCTCTTTGCCCTGCGTACCATTCAGGAGCGGACAGGCAAGGATTTAGGCGCAACTTTTCTCTCCGGCACTACCATTTCCAATTCTTTGACGGAATTATACTTGCTTTTCAAGTATCTCCGGCCAAACGAACTGGAACGGCAAAATATCAATACGTTTGATGCGTGGGCAGCTATCTTCGCCAAGAAGTCTATTGATTACGAGTTTTCGGTAACAAATGAGATTGTTCAGAAAGAACGCTTTCGGTATTTTATCAAAGTACTCGAATTGGCGACTTTTTATACCGAAATAACCGACTATCGTTCTGCAAAGGATATTGGTATCGAACGACCGGAAAAGAACGAAATCCTGCATAATATTCCGCCCACTCCCGACCAACAGGAGTTTATTCAGAAGCTGGTAGAGTTTGCCAAGACAGGTAATGGCGAAATATTAGGACGTGAACCTCTGTCGGAAAAAGAAGAAAAAGTGAAAATGCTGATTGCAACCGACTATGCACGGAAGATGTCGCTCGATATGAGGCTAATCGACCCTGTAGCTTACGGCGACCATGTGGATAACAAGGCTTCCCATGTCGCTAAAATGGTTTCGGATTATTATCAAAAATTCGATGAGCATAAGGGCACGCAATTTATCTTTTCCGATTTGGGTACATACAAGCCGGGCGAATGGAATCCTTGTTCCGAAATAAAACGCAAGCTCATGGATGACTACGGAATCCCTGCTAACGAAATACGTTTTATTCAGGAAGCCAAGACTGACAAGGCTCGTAAAGCCATGATAGCGGATATGAACAGCGGTAAAATTCGTGTACTGTTTGGATCTACCGAAATGTTAGGGACTGGAGTAAACGCACAAAAACGCTGCGTTGCTATCCACCATTTGGATGCGCCTTGGCGACCGTCCGACCTTGAACAACGGGACGGTCGTGGAATACGCAAAGGAAATGATATAGCCAAACTCTATGCCGATAACAAGGTGGATGTGATTATCTACGCCGTTGAGAAATCATTGGATGCTTACAAGTTCGGATTACTCCACAACAAACAATTATTCATTCGCCAGTTGAAGAACAATTCATTGGGCAGCCGTACCATTGACGAGGGTAGCATGGACGAAAAAGGCGGTATGAACTTTTCCGAATACGTTGCTATTCTCTCCGGTAATACCGAATTGTTGGAGAAAGCACGTTTGGAAAAGAAGATCGCTTCGTTGGAATCAGAACGACAGGCATTTACACGAGGCAAATCAACCTCTCGTTATAAGTTGGAAGATATTATGTCCAATGTGGAAGCCAATAATGGCATTATCAACCGTATCACAAGAAACATGGAAGCCTTACAATCTCGTGTGAAGTATCAGCCGGATGGCGTAACCTGATTAAATCCTGTGCAGTTGGACGGCATACAGGGCAGTAATCCCAAAGAGGTCGGACAGAAACTGAATGAAATTGCAGAGAAAGCCCGTACTTTGGGGACATACGAAAAAATCGGCACGCTCTACGGTTTCAACTTACTCGTTAAGTCCGAAACCACAGCTAAAGATGGCTTTGATGTAATACAAAATCGTTTCTTTATCAAAGGGGAAGGGGAGATTCTTTACAAGTACAACAACGGCGTAATGGCAAGTGATCCGAAGACTGCTGCACAGAATTTCCTGAACGCACTTGATACCATGCCTAAACTTTTGGAGAAGCATCAGGCAGATAACGAAAAATTGCAAAAGGATATTCCTACACTTAAAGAGGTGGTCGATGCTACATGGCGGAAAGAACCGGAACTGAAAGCCCTGAAAGACGATTTAGTGAAGTTAGACCGTGAAATTCAACTTTCCCTCAAACCCATTGAGGAAAGCGAAGGACAAACTGAAAACACTCCTAAAAATGGAGTGCCTGCCAATCAGCAGAACCAGTCGCAAGGAATAACGGAAACTGTTGGTGTTCCAAATTCGTCAGTATCTTATCCCAAAGAAGAAATCAAAGGAACTTTGGAGGATAGATTTGCTATGGCTTCGGCGAGTAGTCCGCCAAAAGTGGAGAGGAAAGATTTTAAGGGGATTAAACTATAACATAAATGGCGATTGGACTGGATCCTAATCGCCATTTATGTTTTTTATTTTATTTTTCTTCAGTCGCATTGGATGCAATCTCCGATAATTGGTATAAATAAAAAAATGCTTCAGGGTTTGATTTTTTAAGTTTATTCAATTTGTTACTTATCGGGTCTTTTATGTGCCAATCCTTCATTTCAAGTACTTTTGTAGCATCGTATTTCCGAATCTCCTTTTGCTCATATTTTATTAAGACAGCCATATATGCCGCTTTTGCAGCATAAGTAATTGCCTTTTCAATATGAAACGTCTCTGAATAAATAAAACCTTTTACTTGCACTATGCCTTTAGAGAGAATAGAAAAATCAGCTTTGCCATGATTACCTCGCAAGCATATCTCCAATGAATTATCAATAATATCATCCAGTATATCGGAAGTTGTACATACATTCCCTCTATACTGTATCTCTGTATCGGCAAATGACGAAAATACGGAAGAAACCACTTCCGGATCATCAGCATGGTCGCACAGGCAGCCTATATCATACATTTGCTTGATAATTTCCATACCCATTTCTTTGTCGCCTTTCTTGTATGGTATACCGGTTGTATTGGGAGCAAAGGCTGTAAGTTTATCTCCGAGTATGTTATTATAATCAGGAACCCCAACTGATACTGCTGTTCCGTCTAATTCTATAAATTGGCTGTCAATCGGGACTTCAACAATATTCTGATAATGTATTTCTTCTTTCAGAATGTCTAACAATACATAAGATTCCTTTTCCTCAATAGATGACTGGAAAAACAGTTTATAATGTACTTTATCTATTTGAGTTTTTGCTTTACGTGGTTGCTCTTCAAATCGCACAAAACCATATTCTTCACAGATTTTCTCTAATATACTATCGAAACTGACTTCCTTATCAGGTACGATAATGTCAATGTCGATAGACAGCCGTTTAGTTGAACCAAACAGCAACATTAAAGCCGTTCCGCCTTTAAAAACAAAATTCAAATCAGATTTTGCAAGCCCTTCCAGAAGCATTAATGCCCTGACCACTTTTTCGACAAGTATAGTGTCTTTTGCTTTTGAAGATTTAGCTATCGCCTCAATCCTTTCTTTTGATGCACTTTCTTTCTTAATCATAATGACCAAAATTTCGTCAGTAAATGCATTTTATTGACGATTTATAGTTTTTAGTATATTTTCTATTTCTTCTCTCTTGTTTTTACGTCCGGCATACCGCAACATCGTTTGCTGATTAACCGTATATTTATCAAAGGCGTTTTTATAAATGTGATAAATCTCATTCCCCTGAAACGATACAAGTTCTTTATCTGTAGTTAAATCTACCAACATTTTTTCAAGGGTTGTAACATATGTATTTTCATTTTTCTGTATTGGAGAGTCTGATACTAATGAACGAACGATAATCGTATCGTCAAATTCGGAGAGATTATCATATAGGTTTTGTATCAGCATAACTCTTGAATATTTTTCTTTAAGTCCATAATATACAGATTCAACCACCTCTCGTTCCACGTCTACAAAAAGAACATTGAAGTTGATAAGGTGCTGACTGAACATATTGACAGATGACAATTCCCACTGACAATATTTGATAAATGGATAGTTCTTTTTTATGGTTTGGGCAATTTGTTTCATCTTATGGCTAACCTTTGGTACAAAATATTGTGTCGTTCCAAAACTATATTTTCCACGACCAATCCGTTGAAGTACTCCCTGTTGTAACAATGAATAAATACGCCAACTGACCGTAGTTTTAGGTATAGACGGCTCTTTTTCTCTATAAAAAGAATCAATATCCTTAAGGGTTATCATATCTTTCTGCCCTAATAGCTCTTTAAGCCTTTCTATGTCAAGTTTACTATTCATATTCAAATGATTAATTATCGTGTAAATATAAGCAATAACCTAAAAAAACTACTATGAACAATAGATATAATAAAACCGCCCTCACGGGTTTTTCTCTTTATCGTTATGCCCCCGTTTCTTATTAAATGCTCCCTTATAAACGTATGTACATCACTCTCTTTGTAGTAAGTTTTTTGATATAGCATTTGAAATGGTAATTCTCCTGTACTACGATAGCGTTGTAGTGTTCTCTTGCTAACATGCAGTAATTGGCATAAATCCTGATTATCTAACAGGTATTCGCCATCTAATATATTTCTTCTTTCGCTCATTTTATCCAGTTTTTTGTCTTGTCTATCAAAACGGTGCATGATACGCTCCATCCATGCATCAAAATGTTCTTTATCTATATACATAGCTATTGATTTTAAAGGTTATGTCCTATCATAAAGTAGTTTTGATTGGACGGATCTTTTATGATTATTTCTTTCTCTCGCATAAATTTGATATAGCTTTTGGCGGTACGCTCTTTTACGTCCATTGCCTGCTGTATTCGATCGCACAGGTCGATGTAAGTCAAGTGTTTTTGAGAAGCAAATATCTCATGGGCAACAACAGCCAGCTCTTTTTCTTTGCGTTTCTCTTTTTCTTCACGGGGCTTTTCGCCGATATAAATGTGCATACCCATTTCCTTATCCCACGAGAACTGCATTAGAGGAACGTCCAATGGGCTACCGTCTCGAACTTTAAGAGCCTTCACAACCGATATAGATGGCTCATTGTCGAGTTCGATACTCATAATAGCAGCAGCTTTGCGTTGCAGCTCCGAGCCTAAATGTCCCCGTAATTTCAATCCATTGGGTACATAATGAAGTACACAGACAATGCAGGTTCGGTATATTCCTGCTAAACGGTATAACTCATCTACAATTCGGATACTTTCCGCTTCGTCATTTGCCGAAAGGACTAAATCGGCTATTCCGTCAATTACAACCAAACGGATACCCTCGTATTCGTAATGATATTTGTCCATACTCTGAACGATTGCTCGTAACCGTTCTTTTCGAGACATTCCTGTAAGTGAAAAAGCACGCAGTTCTTCCGGCTTTTCCTTCAGTTTGGCACGTTTCAAGAGATTGGAAACGTTTTTGAAAAGCTGAACTTCGGATTGTTCCGTATCATAAAGCAAGACCGCTTTACTGTCGGAGTTATCCTTCACGCTAACGCCTAACGTATCTATGGTTTGATTGTCTTTTATGATTGAACCTGCAATCAGCGCAGCAACATAGTTGCTTTTTCCGGTTCCTTCTCCGCCTGTGATACAAAGGATATTCCCCTGTGTTCCCAGTGGCACATCGCCTGCGGATATAACTTCCTCTGCTTTTGCAGGAGGATTGTTAAAGTCAATTTCACATGATTTAAGCATGGTCATTGTTTCATTATATAAGTTGTCAAGAAAGTCGAGGAATAGGTGATGGAACTCTTTGCGAGTATTTCCTTTACTGAAATAATTGGTAATATCTTTGTCTTTCTTTTCGTCGGAAAGCGGCAATACAAGACGTTTAACGCCATATTCCGACAATGTCTTTTCATGTTTAATCGCACTCTCTATGCCTGTTTTGTCAGCATCATAGAGCAATACAATATGCTTAAAGCGGAATGTTAGTTTATAGATTATCCCCGTTGGGATTGTCGATGTTTCGCTATTAAAACAGATTGCGTGGAAATCATGAGCAGCAAGTGTCATCACGTCTTTTTCTCCGCCTGTAATGAATAAGTATCTCCTTTGGCGGGCAACTGCTCCAATCCGAAGCAGTAGTTTTCTCCGATATTTCCACCATACAGAAACCGAACTTCCGAAAACGGACGATAAATCTTCACAAACCGTTTACCCATGTAGCCGAATATGGGTTGATTCTCTGATGAAATATAGCTGAATGGTTTACCTTCTTTATTCTCACTACTAAATTCTTTCAGAGATATGGCTTTGTACAATTTGAGTATTTCGGGAGTAATCCCCGATTGCGACCAAAAGTCCAATTCTTTTTGAGTGAATTTTTGTTGTATGACGTTATAAGGCTTATTTATTAGAGATTCAGGAACAGTCTGTTTGTTTTTGTCTATTGGTTGTTGTGGGATATATGTTTCGGAATTACTCAGTCCTAAACTCATATCTAGATCTATGATTTTCAGTATTTCGACAAAATCACTCCCATTTCCACAATCCAGTCCTTTCAGTTTCCCAACGAAGAAAAAGCAATCGCCACTATAGTCGTCATTGCCGAAGTATTTAAGCTTATATATTCCACCTTTCCGGTCAAAATAGATATTGCAGGAAGCTTTTCTCTCCTCATACAGGGGATTGAAGAAATTACGACCAACTCGCCATTGGCAAGTAATGTAATGCTTAAAAACATTTAACCCATTACTTGTCCTTTCTAAGATTTCTTCTTTCTTCAACATGTAACTTGTGATTTGTTATTAAGTCATTCAGACAGTCTGCATTACTTCTAACCAGTCGTTCTTCCAACATTCGTTTTATTTCACCAATTTTGTAGAAATAGCGACCCCGAATATTGGAATAGGCGATAGTTCCTGAAACCCGAAGCCTTTGTAATGTTTTGTCGCTGATTTTTAAAAATGTGCAGACCTCATAACTATCCACCCATATTTCATCTTCGTTTATATTTTCCGATTCTTGCTTATTAAGGACATAATCTGCAATAGCTATTAATCTTTGCTTCCAACTCCTTAAAGGCTTTTGATTCTACCGTTATAACATCCATAATTGTAACTTATTGATTCACTGCAAAGGTCGGGGGTTCTGGGATATGGATTTCACAAGATAAACCCAAGTTGGGTATGATTTTCTTTAAAAAAATTATATTTTACTGATTATGAATAAAATGGCTTGATAAATATTTTGCTTACTGCAAGGATCGTTAATTCTTAAAAGAAATAAAAAGGTTGTGAGCATTAGAATAAACTATGATACTCCCCAGTTTTCAACCACCGGGAATGGTTTTTAAGTTTAAGTACTATGCTGCAAATTCATACCAATCAAATGGTGTTAGTCTATCCAAGCTCTGGTGAGTTCGCTGATTATTGTAGTAGCTCATATATTCTTTTATGCCTCTTACAAGCGTGTTTCCATCCTCAGCCGGCCAAATGTAAATGTACTCTTGTTTAATTGTTCTCCAAAATCTTTCTATATAAATGTTATCAAGTGCCCTGCCTCTGCCATCCATACTGATTGTGATTCCTTGCTCTTCAAGATATTCTGTCCATAATGGACAGGTAAACTGTGATCCCTGGTCAGAATTAATAATCTCCGGCTTCCCATATTCATTAATAGCTTGTTTGAGCACATTAAGAGAACATTTGGCACCAAGTGATATCAATGCACCAAACCTGATTTGAATGTGTTATGTCTAATCCTCTGAGTTTATAAGAATGAATGTATTTTGCCAACCCCAACTTGCTAAGATTTTTCCCCGGATAAATGGCCATAACGCCCATTTTCCTAAGGAGTCTTCTTACTTTCTTTGGGCCAATCAATATGCCAAATGTCTTAATAAAATCAACCATGCCAAGAACTCCCTTAGTGGGATGTTCGTGATACTCCTTATCCATTTTAAGCATCAAATCAAGATCTTCAGGACTTTCTTCTATAGGTTTATAATAAACAGAACTCCTGTTCAAACCAAGCAGTTCACATTGTCTCCGGACACTCAGCTTTCCATCAGGGGATACTATTTCTTTGAGGACTTCAGTATCCCCAGTTTTTCTGAGGCCCTCTTGCAAAAATCCACCTCAACTTCCAATCTCCCTATCTTTTCATATAATGCCTGTTCTCTCTTTTCGGCCTCTTCATCCGGTGCTTTTGTTGAGAAGATCTCCGGACTACGGGAGAGAAATTCTCTCTTCCATGTTGAAATCATATGTGGGTGGACCCCGAAGCGTTTAGACAGTTCACTAAGCGTCTCTTGTTCCTTGATCGCCTCAATGGCTACCTGCGCCTTAAAAGCGGCACTGTGTTTTTTCCTGCTTGTCTTCATACGAGTAAAATTAATCATTTTATTAAATTTACCCAGTGGTCTGAATTTGCGGGAGTATTATATATTGATAGGGCTACAAGAACTTTATTCTTTAAAGTATATGATGCCAAAACATCAGAAAATGCAAAAATATTCATGGATGAATGTTTAGCTTTCTTTCCTTTTGAAATCACACATGTTTTGACAGACAATGGTCTGGAATTTACAAACAGGCTTATTAAATCAAAAAAAGGAAATCTTTGTGAAAAACTCTCTAAGCTTGACGAAGTCTGTGAAAAAAACAATATTGAACATCGGCTTACAAAACCCAATACGCCTAAAACAAATGGTATGGTTGAAAGAGCCAACGGAATAATTAAAAACGGCACCATTCTTAAAGAAAATTACGCAGATATTTATATTGAGCATAGTCGAAATAAAGAAGAAATGAATTCGGCTTTTATGGCTTTTCTTTTCTACTACATGCTTTATAGAAGACATAGCGGAGTGAGAAAAGAACTTAACGTAAAAACGCCTTTTGATGCTATTGAAAAATGGTTTGAAATTAATCCGAAAATTTTTAAAGAAAACCCTTTGCAGTTTAAAAACAAAATTTTATATTTATAATCGAATAAAAGTCCAAGTTTTCATAAACAACCTTGTGAAACTTGACACCTATTTATTGTTTGGTTGCCATTATTGAGCATGATTTGGAAATCAACCGATCAACTTATGAGGTATTACAAGTGCTTGGAATATTACTGCTTGATAAAACACCCATTATCGAGTTTTTTAACAATGCTGAAAATAACGATTTCAAAGAACTTTTTTATAACCAACAACTGTCCTTAAATTTTTAGTGGACAGTCATGACGAATTTTATTTTTTAAATCATTATCAACACACATTATGGGCACACCTAAAGAAAATTGGCCAAGAATATTACTCCAACTCTCTGTCTTTCTTTTGATTTATTGTTTTGCCATATTTCATTTCCCCTCAAACAACTATAATCCAGAAGCTTATTGCCCAATTGGTGGCATTCAAGCCTTATCTGGATATTTTGTAAGTAACAGTTTGGCATGTGATATGACCACGGTTCAGATAGTGCTTGGAGTATTATTGGTTATTGTTGTTTTATTTATTGGAAAATTGTTTTGCTCATATATTTGCCCCATTGGGTTTGTAACAGAGTTGTTAGATAAATTAAGGAAATATCTTAATTTTAAAGCACTTGAAATCAAAAATCGATCCGTAACAGATCTACTCTTTAGAAGCATAAAATATATACTACTTTTTGTGACATTTTATTTCTCTATTTCTTCATCTGAGTTATTCTGCAAGATAATTGATCCTTATTATGCAGTTGTAACCCGTTTCAAAGGGGAAATGTACATTTGGGTCTCCACTGGAATTGTCTTTTTATTAATTTTTGGAAGTATGTTCATTAAAATGTTCTGGTGTAAATATATTTGTCCTATTGGAGCAATGAGCAATATTTTCAAATATTTATATGCGTCAATGATCCTTATTCTTTTATTTGTAGGATTAAATTTAGCCGGAGTTCATATGTCTTGGGTAATTTTACTAATTGCGTTCTGTGCGGTTGGTTATTTATGTGAGTTACTTTTCTCATCTAAGGTGGTCTTTTCGTTATTTAAAATAACTCGGGATAAAACGAGATGCATAGAAGGTTGTTCTGATTGCATTAAAAAGTGTCCATATTCAATTCAGATAAATAAAGTTGACAAGGTAAAAGACATTGATTGTACTCTTTGCAGTGATTGTATAAATGAATGTCAATATGGTGCTTTATCTATAAATAAAAGAACAAAATTTCATTTGTTTATTCCTCTTGTCCTAATATTTATTATTCTTGCCGGTATATATTTTGGCAAGAAATTAGAAATGCCCACAATAAATCTTAAATGGGGAAATTATAAAGAAAAAACTTTAAGTACTTTGGATATTGACAATCTTCGCTCTGTAAAATGTTATGCCAGCTCAATGAATTTTGCAAAAAAGATTTTAGAGACAAAAGGCATTTATGGAGTTAGAACTTATATAAATAGCCATAAAGTTAGAATTTTTTATAATAAAGATGAGATTGCTGATACTAACATTAAAAGACAAATATATTCTCCGGTAAAATTCAAAATAAAGGCTCCGGAAAAAGACACAAAACTTATAAAAGTATATACACTCCATACTGATAATATGCAAGACCCTATTGATGTGAATTACTTAGGTATGCATTTCCGAAAAATTGGAAGAAAACTGTATGGTCTGGAATCTTATTATTCAACTCCTTTATCATTGAAATTGTATGTTGATGCATCTGAGAATATTGATAAAAATTTCTTGCAAGAGAATATTAATTTAGAACAGATTACCATTCAGCTTCATGGAGGAAAAGAACGGGTAGAAAAAGTTGCATACAAATTTATTTCACTTGATAATAAGGTTGATACGATTTCAAAAAGAGCGTTTCTGGAGCATTTCTTTAAAACTTATAAAAAATATTTCGTAGATTTTGACATAAATAAATGTTCAAAATTAGATATTGCATATCCAGCCCTAGACAAACCACTGGTTTATCGCGCATTACCGACGCTAGCAAACTATTTATCATCAAAAGATGGAATTTTAGGACTTGAGACTACCCTTAATGAAAATGATAAGTATATTATTAGAATTTATTATTCAGAAAAAATAATAAATAAAGTGAGCATTGAGTCTATTCTTAAAAGCCCAAAATGGGATATTACTACGAAGGATGGTAATAAAATAATAAGCCCACAATTAGAATTTTAAAAAAATATAAATTTTATTTAACATAATTGTAAAAATAGAGAGAAGCATTCCGTATTTACTTCTAATAGAATATGATAATTGAATAAATATGTTAATGATTGTTTATTGGTATAGACGAGTCCCATATATCAATAAATATTTGAATTTTTTGGGACTCATTTTAAAATAAAATTTCTATGAAAAAGTTAAAAAGTCAATCAAAAAAAAGAATTTCAAAACTAATACTTACACTATGTATAACTTTGATTTCTATTCCAGCTATATCAATGATGGCAGGAGGTCCTCATATTGGCATTCTTGATTGTTGCAATAATTGTGGCGTATGTGCTGCTAATTATCCAAATTCATTTGTTATGAATCCAATTACCGAGAAGGCTGAATTATTGACATCTTACACCATTGAAGATGTAGAAGCAGCTCAAGCAGAATGTCCCCAAGAAGCAATAATGACATCTTGGTAATATAACATATTAAAATTTCCACTTAAAAACATATTTATTCAATTATCATCATCAGTGTCCACTAAAAATTAAAGCTTAATTGAAGACGATCATCATCAAGCGTATCACCGACTTGTTCTGCCCTTTCGAAGAGCTCTTTTATCGGA
>Ga0208695_1001502_pt1 | contig 19210 bp, 9 predicted proteins | sample AD_UKC111_MetaG_FD_184449 | JGI IMG/M metagenome (GOLD analysis project Ga0208695, IMG submission 184449) | Active sludge microbial communities of municipal wastewater-treating anaerobic digesters from Hong Kong - AD_UKC111_MetaG (SPAdes)... | ecosystem: Engineered > Bioreactor > Anaerobic >...
TGATAATAAAGGAACCTTAACAAATGCTGCTGATGATGAATATACCTTCACATTGAACCCTACAGGATCAGGATTAGGTACAACCTATAAGGTTAGCGGATTGCCCAATAGTCGACAAACAGGAACTTATGGCAGCCCTTCAACATTCGGACCATACCCAATAATAGCTGGAGTATTAAATATCACAGTTACAGATAACACAACAACGGGTTGTACTGCAACTGGTTCAATAACTCCTCCTCAATCTTGTTCTGAATGTAATGTATTACCACCTACAATTATTGTTACTGACAATATATGTCCGAGTAGGACTGGAACGATAAATATAGCACAAAACTGTGGGTCAGGTACATTTATACAATATAGCACTAACAATGGATTAAGTTGGAATACATTCAAACCTCTATATTCCACTACGCCAATAATAATATTGTCTAGATGTGTGAATAGTACAGATTCAACTTGTAAGAGTGTAAATTCTACAGTTACAACCGACCCTAAAAAATGTACAAATCAAGGTAGTGAATGTAGTTTGATAGCCAATGCAACGACGAATAGTTGTAATAATAACGGAACAGATAATGATGCAACGGATGATTATTTCACTATACAGATCAATTCAACAGTAACTTATGGAGGGTCATCGAATAAATATGAAGTAGTAATAGGAGCAGATCCAAATACAGGATTAGGAGGAAATGTATTGAATAGTGGAGGGACAACTTATGGATCGCCAGTAACAGTTGGAAATACCAAAATATTTAAAGCAGATGGTTTGACAAGTTATCAATTAATTATTCGAGATATAAATAATAACAATTGTTTTCAAACAATAAATATTGATCCAGTTGCTACTTGTTCGATAGCACCTCCGAAAAGCCCTTGCTATCCAGTACCATGTGTACCAATTGGAGTAATAAAAAATTAGTACTCCTGATGGTTTGGGAGGTGTTGGTTTTTAGTCACGAAATATCGGGACTAAAAACTAACTTACTAAAGACCAATCTGCTTAAGACCAAAGGTTAAATTGAAATATTGAGTTATAAATAGTAATTTAGCTCCCTTAAAAAGTTAGGGGGGCTTTTTTTTAAACTTATGATATGAAATTTATTTATATATTTTTATTGCTGTTTTTTAACAACTTATACTCTCAAGTTCATAATTGGGTGAAAACAAATCCAGGTGGCGGTGGGGCATTTAATGTAATAAAATCTAGTGGGTCTAATAAAATATTGGTAGGATCTGACCTGAGTGGATTATATTTTAGTCAGGATAGCGGATTTACTTTCAAGTCAATTGGTGCAAAACAGGGACTATTAAATCCTCATATTGGTGGTATTGGTATTGACCCAAACAATTCTGATAAGTTTTTTATTGGTACGGCTATAGGCTTATTTAAAACTACTAATAATGCTCAAAGTTTTTCAAAAGTTATTTCATCAGGTTATATAAGCGATATTATTATTTGCAAAAACAACACAAACTATATTTATGTTTGTTGGCATTCTGATTATAATACAACTGATGGTCAAATTTATAGAAGTACAGACGGTGGAATTTCATTTTCAAAAGTGAGTAATTTAACCCAAAATCTTCGAATAATAAAATTAATAGAAGATCCTTCAGATTTTAATACTATCTATTTTCTTAGTGGCAATGCAAGAAGTGCCTGTAGTATTGCAAGATTGTTTAAATCAACTAATGGTGGTGTAGATTTTTCGGATATTAGTGGTGGCTTAGGTGAGATTTTAGATATGGATATTAATCCTGATTCTCCTAATGTTCTTTATATGACTACTATGAATGCTCTTTGCGGTAGTCCATATTATTATTTGGATCGGTTAGGAAAGTTTTATAAAAGTGATGATGGAGGAAATAGTTGGGTATTAAAATCAAATGTAACTGGAGGAATTTTTGTTAAGAAAGATAATCCAAATATTATTAGAAGAATCGATCCAAGGAATACAGCTTCATGGAATTATCAATCTGGAACTTGGGAATCACAAGATGATGGTGCAACTTGGGTGAAAACTGGCAATCCAATAAATTGGGAAACGGGATACCAAAATGATGTTAGAGGTAATACAAATGACGATATTACAGTGAGTTATACACAAAGTTTTGAAGGAATTATTAAGGGTTTTGGGATGGATAATAACAACTCTGATGTAATATTATGGGCAAATGAGCAATGGGTTTTTAGGTCAAATGATGGTGGAATAAACTTTAAAAATATATTTTCAAATAAAATTACAGACGGTTGGTGGCAAAGTAGAGGCATAGATAATGTAAATATGATGGATCTAAAAATTAATGAATCTAATAATAATATTATTTATGCTGGATATTTTGATATCGGTTTTTGGAGAAGTTTGAATGGTGGCTTAAGTTGGCAATCAAGTAATGATAAAACTTTTTCTGGAAATTGGAATGGATTTGGTGGGAATGTTGCTACCATTGCATCAGATCCTGTGAGAGATAGTGTAGTATGGACGAGTATGTCGCAAAACCAGCTAGGGGAATCACCGACTTATCTCTTGAGAAGTAATAAATTCGGAGAAAGAAACAGTTGGGTTTTATCAAATACTGGTTTGCCAATTAATGAAATTATGGGATTGTCTATTGATAAAAATAGCTCATCGACTAGTAGAACAATGTATGTCACAGGAAATGGTTTCCTTTATAAAAGTACTGATGATGGCTATAATTGGACAAAACTATCAAATGGCTTACCCTCGAATGGTGGATTAAGATTTACCGCAGTGGATAATTTTAGCTCAAATCTTATTTATGTTGGAGGAGGCAATGGTTTGTATGCTTCTTACGATACTGGTCTATCTTGGCAAAAAATCGGGACTACTGAAATGAATTCCGGAGGTTCGATAGATTTTTGGCCTCAAACAAAAGGTCAAGGTGTTTTTGACATTGTTGCCGATCCACAATTAACTGATGTTGTATTTGTAACAGTTTATGGCAATAACAAAGGGCTGTACAAGGGTACTAAATCGGGAACAAATTGGACTTGGACAAAACTTTATACTGATAACTTCTTAAGGAAAGTTGGTGTACAACCCAATAATAATAACGTGATTTACGCTACTTCATCTTCAGCATTTACCGACGGATGGTACCATCCCAATTCAAAAGGTGTGATTTATTCAAATAATGGCTTTTCATCATCTAGCATTGTAAGCGATTCTTTTCCATGGCCCTATGCCATGCAACTTGCATTGACCAATCAAAAAGTATTCGTAGGCTCACCTGGAAATGGAATATATCAAAGCCCTATAAATGGAGTAAATCTTCCATTAAGCGAAATCAATTTGAGTGGAATAAGTTATTCTAATTCAAATAGAATTATTTGGAATACATTAATCGATAATAATATTGATTTTTTTATATTAGAAAAAAGTATCGACGGAAAAGATTTTTCCCCTATTAGCAATAGAATTTTGAATGATTTCAATCAAAAAAATCTTATAGAGATTACAGATAATAATCTTTGTAATTGTATAAATTACTATAAAGTGAAAATCTGCAATAATAATGAAGAGTGTAATTACTCTACTGTTATTAGTATTGATAATCAGGACATTCAATTAAATAGTATTTACCCTAACCCAGTTATGGATGAGTTTAAAATTGTGAATTCTAATATAAATTCTAATTGTAAAGTACAGATTTGCAATCAGTTGGGAGAAGTGGTAATGGAAAAATTTCATGACATAAATAAACTAATAGATATTTCTAATTTGATAGATGGTATATACTTTATAAAAATTGTAGGCACAAAATATAATTTTAAAATTGTAAAAGCTAACTATTAATTTACCAATAGTTTTTGGTAATAAATACATATTTTAAAAAGAGATTTATAAAATCTATATCTTTGCAAAAAAAATTAAGGAATGTTATTACCAGTCTATGCCCTTGGTCAACCCGTATTGAATAAAGTTGCCACACCGATTACTGCTGAATATGAAGGACTTAAGGAGCTTATAGAAAATATGTGGGAAACGATGTATCATGCAAAAGGTGTTGGTCTTGCAGCTCCACAAATTGGTTTGCCAATTCGGTTATTTGTAATTGATACATTGCAAATCAAGGAAGACGAGAAGGTGAATGATGGGTTTAAAAAGGTATTTATTAATGCTCAAATGATCAATGAAGATGGAGATCCATTTGTGTATGAAGAAGGTTGCCTAAGCATTCCAGATATAAGAGGTGATGTAGAAAGACCATCAAATATAAGAATCAAATATATGGACGAGAACTTCAAGGAGTTCGAAGAGCAATTTTCTGGTATTAATGCAAGAGTTATCCAGCATGAATACGATCATACCGAAGGTATTCTTTTTATTGAAAAACTTAAACCTTTGAAAAAGAAACTGATATCTAGAAAACTAGAAAATATCCGCTTAGGCAAAATTAGTACTAGCTATAAAATGAAGTTTGCTAAATATAGATAGCATTCCTTTTTTAAAAAAATACATTAATGAAATTATCCTAAAACATTAAAAACTAAATCTGTTAAAAAAAGACAAGTAAATTCATTTTTATTTTTTTCTGTTACATCAGTAAGCCGAGGTAAGTATTGGCAAAAGTATTGCTGATTATGAGAAGTTTCAATTATAGTACTACTCAAAGATTTTGGGAATTCATATTTATTATTATATAGAGAAATAATCAATGCAATTTTGGCAATTAAATCTTTATATGGCTTATATACTTCATTTTTGTTTATTTCTTCTACCTCTTTTATCAGATAAACTTTGCTGCTTTCGGAAATTATTATTTGATTTAAAAAACGCTTATTATATTCTAAATTACTTGAGCTTTCGGGCAACTCATGAGTTAAAATTTGTATGATAGTAATTATTTTTTGTTTATTATCATAAATATTTTGTATTTTATAATCAATAAAAAAATCTAAATAATACCAATACCAATTGATAATATATAGCAATAAACGATGTTTATTTTCAAAGTATCTATAAATCGATGCTTCTGTAGTGCCTATTTCACCAGCCAACTTTTTAAATGAAAAAGCTTCAAAACCAATCTTATAAATAAGATCTATACTTTGTTTTACGATCTTTTTACCCAGTTCACTCCGTTCAGGGTCTCGCAAATATATACTTTCATTAAAATTGAAACTGATATTAAAATCCATTAAAAAATTTTATTTTAGCAAATATAGTAAAGTTGAACAATATGATAGTAATTTCGTTCTTAATAATATAATAAATTTTATTAATGATAGTAATACTATTAAAATTTGCATTTATTGATATTTTTGTTTTTTAAATGAATATTATGATTGAAAATATTTTGATACCATTAGTTTCATTAATATTTCTAGAAATTATTCTAGGGGTTGACAATATAATTTTCATTTCAATTTTATCTGAGAAATTGCCAGAACAAATAAGGCCAAAATTGAGATATTGGGGATTGGGATTGGCAGTTGTATTTCGATTGATATTATTATTTTTTATATCATTAATATTAAGTTTGGATAAACCATTATTCATCTTTTTTAACAATAATTTTAGTGGAAAAGATATAATTTTGATACTGGGTGGAATTTTTTTATTATATAAAAGTACTAAAGAAATATATAATAAAACAGAAAGAAACCAAAAGGAAAACCAACCTATCAATTATTCTTTCAAAAAACTCTTAATAGAAATAGTTGCCTTAGATCTTGTTTTTTCAATAGATTCGATAATCACAGCTGTAGGTATGGTTTCGGAGTTATGGGTGATGTATATTTCTGTAGTGGTTAGTATGATAATCATGCTTTTAGCTTCAAAACCAATAAATGAATTTATTTTGAAACATCCATCATTTAAAATTTTAGCATTATGTTTTTTGATGATGATAGGTGTTGCCTTACTAAGTGAAGGCTTACATTTTTATATTCCTAAAGGATATATTTATTTTGCAATGGCATTTTCGTTTTTAGTAGATATTATTCAGATGAAAAGTATAAAGAATATTAACTTTTAATTATGGGTCAAAATAATAGTATAACGACTACTCAAAGATTTTGGGAACTAATCAAAATAGAAAAAGCAGACATTTATTCCATTTACTTTTATGCTGCCCTTCAAGGTATGTTACAACTTAGTGTTCCTTTGGGCATACAAGCTATTATTGGATTTGTATTAGGTGCTTCAATGGTTACTTCTATATATGTATTAATATTCATGGTTGTAATGGGTGTTTTTATAGTTGGCGTTTTGCAATTAAACCAAATGAGAATAATTGAAGGAATTCAACAAAAAATATTTGCAAGATATGCCTTCGATCTTACAGAAAAAATTCCTCAACTCGACTTGTATAAAACTGATGATTACAATTTGCCAGAAAAAGTAAATCGCTTTTTTGATACATTGACATTACAAAAAGGATTTTCTAAAATTCTTTTAGATATACCTACTGCTGTAATACAAATTATTTTTGGCTTGCTTTTGTTATCTTTTTATCATCCATTCTTTATTGCTTTTAGTTTATTTCTTACATTATTATTATGGTTAATGCTATATTTTACTAGCAAAAAAGGATTAGAAACTAGTATAAAAGAAAGTACCTATAAATACCAAGTTGTTAGTTGGATGGAAGAAGTTGCAAAAGCCATCAAATCATTCAAGCTTAGCCAAGATAGTGAACTCAATATCAAAACAATTGATAATAAAATAGTTAACTATTTATTTGCCCGTACTCAACATTTTTTATATTTAATTATTCAATACAAATCATTACTCGCCTTTAAAACTATTATTACTGCCACACTTCTTGGAGTAGGGGTTTATTTATTACTTAGTCAACAACTAAATATTGGAGAATTTATAGCTGCCGAAATTGTTATTCTTAGCATAATAGCATCTGTTGAAAAAATTATTAAAAATTTGGATACAGTATATGATGTGTTTACTGCCTTAGAAAAACTAGCTTCTGTTACAGAAGGTTATTTGGAAAATAGTGGCAAACTTGACTTCTCCAAAAATAATTTTCAAATGGAATTAATTAATTTTAATTTTAAATATCAAAATTCGAATACAGTTTTAAAAAATATAAACTTAAAAATACCTCCAAATTCTACAATTTGTATTTCTGGAGAAGAAAATTCAGGAAAAACTACTTTATTAAAATTTTTAAGCTTTCATTTTCTAAATTATAATGGAGATTTTATTATAAATAATATACCTTTTAAAAATTATGACATAAATTCTTTGAGAAAGAGAACAGGTATATATTTTTTTTCTAATGAAATTTTTACAGGAAGTGTTTTGGATAATATTACAATGGGAAGAACTGAAGTTAGCCCTGAAAAAATCATAACATTGGCAGAAGATTTGGGTTTTCATAATTTATTGCAGGATTTACCAATGGGTTTTGAAACAAATATTGACGCAGAAGGAAAACAGTTGCCAAAGACATTATCGCAAAAGATTCTCATTCTCAGAGCATTAGTAAATTCTCCGAATCTATTAATAATGGAACAACCTTGGCAAGGTTTAAATGATGATTACAAAGAAACTATTATTAATTATATTCTTGATAAAAATCGTAATCATACTCTTATAGTTGCAAGTAATGATACTGACTTTGCTAAGAAATGTAATTATAATTTTGAATTAATAAATGGAGAACTAAAACCAGTTTATTAGAAAATGAATAAAAGACATTTAGAAGCATATTCTACGATTTACAGAATTAATAAAAAGAGTAAGGTAAAATATTGGTTCTTAGGTATTATGCTTAGCTTAATTGTGCTGTTGTTTTTGCCTTGGACACAGAATATCAAAGCCAATGGTGATATTACAACACTTTATCAAGATCAAAGACCACAAGATATTCAATCGCCAATACCCGGAAGAATAGTAAAATGGTATGTAAAAGAAGGTGACTTTGTTCATAAAGGAGATACTATCCTACAGCTTTCTGAAATAAAAGAAGATTACCTAGATCCTAATTTGGTAGGAAGAACTCAACAGCAGTTAGATGCTAAAAGCAATTCGAATGAGTATTATAAAGGAAAGATTCAAACTGCTAATGCACAAATGGAAGCGTTGGAACAAGCAAAAGAATTGAAAGTCAATCAATTGAATAATAAATTGCTACAAATAAAAAATAAATTAAATGCAGAGCGAGCAGAACTTGATGCAGTAGAAAATGAATTATCATTGGCAAAGGATCAATATGAAAGACAATTGAAAATGTTTAATGAGGGTTTAGTTTCTCAAACTCAATTGCAACAGCGAAATGTTGCTTACCAAAATGCTCAGGCAAAAAAAATAATGGTAGAAAACAAATTAGCTCAAACTCAGCAAGAAAACACTATTGTTAAAATTGAACAAAATAGCGTTCAACAAGAATATATTGAAAAAATAAGTAAAATAAAAGGTGATAGATTTCAGAGTCTTAGTCATATAGCTTCTGGTCAAAGCGATATTGCAAAATTGGAAAACCAAGTAAGTAATTATACGATTAGAAATAAAATGTATGTCGTAACGGCACCACAAGATGGCCAGATTGTACAGGCAAAAAAAGCTGGCATTGGTGAGATTTTGAAGGATGGAGAACGTATTACCGTTATTGTTCCAACAGATATTAATTATGCGGTTGAAATGTTTGTTAAGCCTATTGACCTACCATTAATAAATATTGGACAAAAAGTAAGGTTTATGTTTGATGGATTTCCAGCCATTGTATTCAGTGGGTGGCCCAAAGGAAGTTATGGGACATTTGCTGGTAAAATTACATCTTATGAAAATAATATAAGCCCGAATGGCATGTTTAGAGTTTTGGTTGTTGAAGACACTTCCGAACAGAGATGGCCATCACAGCTAAGAATTGGCAGCGGAGCACAGAGTATTGTGTTATTAAAAGATGTACCAATTTGGTATGAATTATGGCGGAATATAAATGGATTTCCACCTGATTTCTACAAAATGAAAGATGAAAAAGAAACATTAAAATCAAAAAAATGACACAATTAAAATATTATATTTTTATATTTTTTTATTTTAATCTAGCTACAATATATGCACAGGAGTCAATCAAATCTCTTGGTGTTCAGCAAGTTATAGAATTAGTTCGATTATATCACCCAATAGTTCGACAATCAAATATTGGCATTGAAACATCAGAAGCAAATATTCTAAATGCAAAAGGAAATTTCGATCCATTACTTAATTCTTATTTAGGTCAGAAAACATTTAATGGAACTAATTATTACAACAACATTTCAACAGAACTAAAAATACCTACATGGTACGGAATGGATGTGCATGCTGGGTTAGATTATCTGACTGGAAATAGGTTAGACCCAACAATGAGTTCTGGTCAGTCTAGTTTTTTGGGAATAAATATTCCATTAGTTAAAAATTTATTATGGGATAAACGTAGAGCCTTTCTTCAACAGGCAAAAATATATAACTCAATGTCCAAAGCAGATCAGATGATTCTAATTAATAATATATTAATGGATGCCATAACTGCTTATTGGAATTGGGTGAATACATTTGAATCGTATAAAATTGTAGAAAAGAATGTATTGATTAATGAAAAAAGACTAGAGTTAGTTAAAAAGTCAGTTCAAAATGGCGAACGACCTGAGATTGATATTACAGAAGCGGCTACTCAATTACAAAGTTTTCAATATTTAAAAAATGAACGTTGGTTATCATTCCAAAATGCTGGTTTAACACTTTCTGCTTTTTTATGGAAAAATAATAATCTACCATATCAATTACCCGAAGCAGTAATACCTCAATCAGATTGGGATAATGAATTGTTATATTCCATTTATGATCAATCACTTACGCATCTTATTTCCGTAGCAAACCACTCTCACCCTGAATTAGTGAATTATAATTATAAGCTTGATATTTTAAAAATTGAAAAGAAGTTAAAATTTCAAGAACTTTTACCCAAAGTAGATTTTAAGTATAATTTTCTAACTAAGGGGTATGATATTCATCGTTCATTGCTCGATGCATCATTATTTCAAAACAACTATCAATATGGCGTTAAAGTGGAGTTGCCATTGTTTTTTTCACAAGGTAGAGCTAATTATAAATTGGCTAACTTGAAAATTGAAGAAACAAACTTAGAAATTCTACAGAAACAACGGTCAATTGAACTTAAAATTAATAAATATTTTAATGAATATTTGAATTTGAAAAACCAAACAGATTTGCAAACCCAAAACTATGCAAACTATGAAAAACTATTAAATGCTGAAATAATTCGATTTCAGAATGGTGAAAGTTCACTTTTTCTTATTAATAGTAGAGAAAACAAAACCCTTGAAGCTCAAGAAAAACTTATTGAACTAAAAACCAAATATTTCAAATCAATTTTTGCTTTGCAATGGAGTGCTGGAGTTTTAAAATAGCTTATAATTATTCAATTTCAAAATCAATTTTATTTTGTTTCATATCTACTGATAATATCTTTATCATAACTTTGTCCCCAATTTTATATTGTGCTTTGGAATGAATACCTTTCGCTTTCAACTTTGATGGATCAAGAACAAAATTATCATACATTGTATCAAAGCGAATCATTCCTTCACATTTGTTATCAATTATTTCTGCAAATAATCCTTTATCGTTCATCCCAGTAATTATTGCTAAATAAGTATTTCCAATTTTATTTTCCAAAAATTCACATTGCTTATATTTTATAGACTCTCTTTCGCATTCCATTGCTTTCCTTTCCTGTTGGGATATGTGTTTGCATTGAGTTTCTAGAGTTGTTTCGTTTGTTCTATAGATGCCATTAAGGTTTTTTTCAAGTATTCTATGTGCTAACACATCAGAGTATCTTCTAATTGGAGAAGTGAAATGAGTGTAATATTCAAAAGCCAAACCATAATGACCAATATTTTCAGTACTATATTCAGCTTTAGCCATCGTCCTGATAGCTAAAGAAATAATTGGCTTCAATGCATCATTTTTTTCAGATTCTTTAATAAGATGATTGAATGATTTAGCAATGTTTTTGGTATTAATCGAAAACCCAAAGTCTTTTGTAAAGTAAGATAATTCTTTGATTTTCTCTTCATTCGGCAAATCATGTATTCTATAGATAAAAGGTATTTTCTCCACCCCTTTTTCTTTTTTAGCAATAAATCGAGCTACTTCTTTGTTAGCTAATAACATAAATTCTTCTATTAATTTATTAGAATCACCTCTTTCTTTAACATATACAGCAATTGGTTTTTTTTCATTGTCGAGTTTGAAACCCACTTCTTCACTATCAAAATTAATGGCACCATTTCTAAATCTTTTTTTTCTGAGTTTTAGTGCTATTTCATTTAATAATTCTAATTCATTTGCATAATCACCATTTTTAGTATCTAGTATTTTTTGAGCTTCCTCATAAGTGAATCTTCTATCTGAATGTATTATAGTTTTTCCAAACCATTTTTCAATTAAATTATAATTTTGATCGAAAGTGAAAACTGCTGAAAAAGTAAGCTTGTCTTCCTGTGGTCTTAACGAACATAGCTGGTTTGATAATATTTCTGGCAACATCGGATTACATCTGTCCACAAGATAAACTGAAGTGGATCTTGTGTAAGCTTCTTTGTCCATTTCGGTTCCCTGCCTCAAATAATGTGACACGTCAGCAATATGAACACCAACCTCAATTTGCTTGTTTTTTAAGAATTTTATGGACAAAGCATCATCAAAGTCTTGAGCATCTACGGGGTCAATTGTGAATGTAGTTGTTTTCCTAAAATCTTTTCTATTAGCTATCTCTGATTCAGTTATTTTGTTTTGTATATTTTTGGCTTCATTCAAAATATTATCGGAAAATGAAATATTAAACCCTTTTTGAATAAGTATAGTATTCATTTCCAATTCATTACTATCAGTTTTTCCTAGAATCAAAGTGACTTCCCCTATGGGTTTTAACTTATTGGTGTCTCCCCAAGAAGTGATTTTTGCTATTGCCTTATCTCCATCTTTTGCATTATTTAATGCGTTTATTGGTAAAGAAATATCTTCATAAAATCGGGAACTATCTGGAATTAATTTTGCTTTATTCCTACTAATTTGTACAGTACCAATAAAATATTCAGTAGATCTTTCTACTACCTTAATAACAGAACCTTCTAATTTTACCCTTTGTCTTCTATTATTTTGTAAAATTTTCACTTTTACTTTATCTCCATGCAATGCTGTATTTAAGTTGTTGTATTTTACAAAAATGTCACTACTTTCCTTATTTACAATGATATAAGCATCCCCAGATTTAGTCATATCGACCATGCCAATAACGTCATTTGACGAAGAAGCTGATGGTTTGTCAGATGCAGAAAACTTATTTGTCCCTTCAATAATATGGATTTTTTTTTCCTGATTTAAGACTTCTAATACATGATGAACAGAATCTTTATTGTTTCCGATCTGCAATTCCTTTATGATTTGCCGAGCAGAAAAAGCATTTGTCTTTCTTCTTTTCAAAAAATCTAATACAACTGTTATTAAGTCTGTTTTTGTGAGTTTGTTAGATTTGTTTTTCTTGCTATTATTATTATTTCTTGCCATAATTTTTAAGTATAAAAAATTGAATTTTAACAATTGGTGTTAAATGAAAAAAATATTTGATTTAATGTTTAAAATTAAGGTCACAAATAGATGTAATTTATAATTTTATTTTTATATATAATGAATATAAGCAAATGATTGTCAATGATTTAATATTGTTTATCATGAATATTTACCCACTTTTTCAATCCTCTGTTTTATAGAGAGTTGTATATGCTAAAAAAACAATTAGTAAAATAAATTCATTATCAATTATTTAAAAATAACTATTAAGTTATATTTTCAAAAAAAAAATTTATTCAAATAAGTTGCAATTTTTATAAATTTATTTACTTTTGCATCTGTTATTGTAGCAAAAACAAGATTTGTGACAATAAAAAAGACTATCAAAAACATTTAATTTTAAAAGTAAAATTAAATCTTCAGATTCACAAACATTATAGTATAAATAATATCTAACCTTCGGATTTGTTAATAACTCAATGTATTGATTGTTGTTTGCAAATTTTTTAAATTCACTATTGAATTTTTTCGGATTCACACGGCTCTCATTTTTTTCGGGAGACTGAACAGGGAGAGTACAAAAAGCAAACATTTATGAACTTACTGGCTAGTAGATACACTATTATCTCGCTATGTATTATTGTTTCCTCAACAGTAATTGCATCACCTATTCGTACAGGAGCTTATTATAAGCTGCCTAATGTTTCATTTTCAACAAGTTTGATTAAAAGCAAAAAAGCAAATTGGTTTGAAGATTTGTTTTTTAAAGTTCGAGCTCAGATTGATACCAAATTAACTAATTTGGATAATAAGGAAAAAACTAATCCTGTAAAAAAGATTGAGCTTCCTTTTGTTGTCGAATCCGATCATCTGATAGTTCCTACAATCAATCCAGAAGTGCCATCCGCTCCACTTACTCCCCCAAATTGTGGTTGTGCAGCAACTTGTGCTGGCGGACAACTTGGTGGACAAGTTTGGGAGGACTACAACTCAGATGGTGTAAAGCAGTCATTCGAAAATACAGGTGTTGGTAATATTACTGTTACAGCTTATGATTGTAATGGAACTGTATATGGACCAGTAACAACCAATGCCTGCGGTTATTATACTTTTGGTGGCGCAATTGCAACTGGAAATTACCCTGTTCGATTAGAGTTTAGTAATATTCCTACAAGCTATAATAGTTCGAGTACTTTTAATGGGTCAAATTCAAGAACTACTGTTCAAAAAATACCAACATTCAGATGTGATGCAAATCTTGGTTTGACCAATCCAACTGAATATTGTCAAGTTAATCCAAAAGTAGTTATTCCACAATACGTCAATGGAGACCCATTGCCAACATCATTAGGAACAGCACCTTGTTTGAATGGCGTTGACAATCCAGCTTCAGAGGCAGCTTCATTAACTATGTTTAATAGTAATACTACTGGAGATTATCTTTCAAGTCCTTATACAACACTTTCAAAAGCAAAAAATAATGGTGCAGTATGGGGAGTAGCTTATCAAAAGAAAAGTAAATTGCTTTTTAGTTCTGCTGTAATTAAAAGACACGTTGGTTTAGGACCATTAGGATTAGGAGGAATTTACTTATCAAATACAACTAATGGTACTAATTCAAACTTTATTGATGTAAATACTTTAGGTATAAATACTGGAAATAATGCAAACTTTGAAAACGGTGCAGATAGAGGTTTGCCTGAAGAAAGAACATGTCCAAATGCTGATAAAATAGGATTTGATAATGTCGGTAAAGCTGGAATTGGAGATTTAGATATTTCTGAAGACGGAACCAAATTGTTTTTTGTTAACTTATTAGATAGAAAAGTTTATGGATTAAATATTACTAATCCAGCAGTTGTAGGAAATGCAACTTTATTCGGATCATGGGCAGTTCCTAATGCTTGTTCTAATCCAGGAGATAATCGACCTTGGGCTTTAAAATATTGGGAAGGAAATCTTTATGTTGGAACTGTTTGTTCTGCAGAATCCACTCAAAATGTTAACGATCTAAAAGCAACTGTTTATAAAATAAACCCAGTGCCAGGTAGTACCCCAACGCAAGTTTTGCAGTTTCCATTAAATTTTGCAAAAGGAAATGCAGAAAATGGTTGTGGTAACTGGAACCCTTGGACACTTCAATTTCCAAATCCATGTTTTGATAATTATATTATTTTCCAACAACCTATATTTTCAGATATTGAGTTTGATGGTAATGGAGATATGATTTTAGGATTTCTTGATAGAACAGGATTTCAAACTGGAGATGCAAATTTTAGTCCTAATCCTGAAACATCAACAGGTGGTTTCACAGGAATTGCTGGTGGAGATTTGTTGAGAGCTGGTATGAATGCAAATATGACTTGGACAATAGAAAACAATGCAGTAGTTAATGGCTGTAATACTGGAGCTCAACCAAATAATAATCAAGGTCCTGGAGGAGGAGAATACTATGCAGATTACAGTCCAATTTTTGGAGATCAATTTGTTCACCCTGATGCTACTCAAGGTGGTCTAGCAATGTTGCCTGGAAGTGGAACTTTAATAACTAACATGATAGATCCAGCATACAATGTATATTGGTCAGGTGGAGTAATTCAATTCGATAATTTAACTGGAAACTCTATTGCTGGTGCAGGTTATGCTGTATTCAGACAAGACCCAGGTACATTTGGAAAGGCAGCTGGTTTAGGAGATATTGAAGCATTATGTGATTTGCCCCCCGTACAAATTGGAAATTATGTATGGTTAGATACGGATCATGATGGAATACAAGATCCGTGTGAATCTCCTTTAGTCGGTGTAAATGTTACTCTATACACGACATCAGGTTCTGTAGTAGCTACAAAAACTACTGATGGAAATGGAGAATATTATTTTTCTACATCTGACGGATTATTGCCTAATACAATGTATTATGTTGCTGTTGGGACTGGAGGACAATTTTCAAATGGAAAATTAAGTTATAATGGTAACTCATTTCCATTGACTTTAAATGATAAAGGTGCAGGTTCAAATCCTGATATTAATGATTCCGATGGAATAATTGGATTAGCAGGAGCCCCAAATGCAGTTTTGCCTTATCCAGCAGTCAAAGTAACAACTGGTGCTGAAGGATCTACAAATCATACATTAGATTTTGGGTTTACAAATGTTATTATTAATTGTAATACCACTCCTGTAGATGTATGTGCAAGTAATGTCCTAAAAGCATATAATATGTCTCCTGTTGGAACTACTTGTGAAAATCCTGCTAGAAATTTAGAATTTGTATTCTATATAAATGGTATTTACTATCAGATTAAGCCAGGTACTTCTGCAAGATTAGTGGAATACACAGATGGCACAATGAGAGCTTTTCTCGAAGTTGTAAAATCTAATGGTACATTAGGTAATGTGGATAATTCATTAGGTTTTTATATGGATTTAGTTGGTTCACAAAAAACAACTGGTACTCCAGCGAATCCATGGACAGCTGCTTCTGAATGTTCAACAAATACTGGTAATTGGACATTTTATAATACATTCACTCTTAATCTGTGTGGAACAGGTACTAATTTAGGAATAAATTATCAAATGGTAAATCCACCAGATGCTATGAATCATCCTTTCCAATTAGGTACAGGTGCAAATATTGTTAGCAACAATCTTGGTGGTGGTTTATGGCTTTCTAGTTATGGTGGTGATTTTCTATTTAATTTATCTCAAATTACATCTTTAAGTTTAACAACTTCTAAAGTAGATGCAAAATGCGGACAATCAAACGGATCTGCTACAGTCACAGCAAGTGGAGGCACAACACCATATACTTATAAATGGAGTAATGGTGCAACTAGTTCATCTATATCTAATTTAACAGCTGGTACTTATACAGTAACAGTAACTGATAATAATCAATGTACAAAAACTGCATCTGTTACCATCATTTCTTTAACAGGACCAACTGCAACTACCACAAAAGTAGATGCAAAATGTGGTAAATCAGATGGAAGTGCAACAGCTAATCCTACTGGAGGAACTACACCTTATACCTATATTTGGAGTAATGGTGGAACTAGTCAAACAATAACAGGAATTTCAGCAGGTACTTATACAGTAACTGTAAAAGACAATAACAATTGTACAGCTACAGCTACAGCAACTGTTGGGAATATTGCTGGTCCAACAGCATCAATTACAAAGGTTGATGCAAAATGTGGTCAATCAAATGGATCTGCAACAGCTTCGGCTACTGGTGGTACCACTCCATATACTTTTAAATGGAATACTGGTGCTATAACAGCAACTATATCAAATATTGCAGCAGGTATTTATACTGTTACAGTAACTGATTTTAATCTATGTACTGCTTCTGCAACAATTACTATTAATAATATTTCTGGACCAACTGCAAATTTAACGAGAGTTGATGCAAAGTGTGGTTTGTCAAATGGCTCTGCAACAGTAACACCTTCAGGAGGAACATCCCCTTATACATTTAAATGGAGTAATGGTGGCACAACTGCAACAATCTCAAATATCCCTGCTGGATCATATACAGTCACAGTTACAGATAATAATCAATGTACTGCAATTGGTTCTATTACTGTTGAAAATTTGTTAGGACCAACTTCAACTATTTCTAAAGTAGATCCAATATGCGGATTATCTAATGGCTCTGCAACTGTAACACCTTCAGGAGGCACAACACCATATACATTTATATGGAGTAATGGAGGTACAACACAAACAATAATTAATTTATCATCAGGAACTTACTCAGTTACTGTTACAGATAATAATAATTGTAGTATAACAAATCAAATTACTTTACCTGTTTATCCTCAAATAGTATTTTCTATTCCGAATAGTATTATTTGTTCAGATAGTATATTAATTAAAGGAGTTCAGGCTACTGGTGGAACACCAGGCTTTACATATACATGGAATAATGGCTTAGGACAAGGGTCTCAGAAAACCTTACCTGCAACTACAGCTACATATACTGTCACTGCTACCGATAGTAAAGGTTGTACTGCAACGGCAACTTTTAGTGTAACCGTTAATACTATCAATCCTGGAAGTATCGGATCTAATCAAACAGTTTGTAGCGGAAGTGATCCTTCTGCTTTCACAAGTACTGCCGCAACAGGTCAGGGTACTATTACTTACCAATGGCAAAGTAATACAATAGGATGTAATGGAACATTTAATAATATATCTGGAGCAACTTCAGCAATATATGATCCACCATCTGGAATTACTCAAACTACATATTATAGAAGAATTGCATATTCCACATATAATGGCTTAATATGTTCAGCAGTAAGTAATTGTATAACAATAACAGTTAATAATTTAGGAATTGAATTAGGAAATAATATTGCCACTTGTGATACTTTTGCATTTTTAACGGGCACAGTCTCAAATGTATCCGTTTGTAATTCAACAGAACAAATATTAGTTACATATCCTGGAAACTCTTGTGGTACAGGATTGGGATTAATAGCTAGTAATATTAGCTCATTAATAACAAATGTAATGAAATTTACTTCACAGGATTTGAATTCTTGTGTTTCAGTTTCAGGTTCTCCAAATGGAAAAATGATGTGTTATGACATCGATGGAGGTAAATATGCAAGTGCAAAATTTACTGCAGCACAAACCATTACAGTATCTAAGTTGGATTATTACGTAATGTCTGCAATTACTTGTTCAAGTTGTATTGGAGGAGGCTTACCATATAATTTATATATTATTAAAAATGGTATTACTGTTCAAACATTAAGTTTAATTGCACCAGCTTCTTCCACTACACCATTAAAAGCTGATATAAATATTAATGATGTAGTATTAGCTCCAGGTGATGTTTTTGAAATAAGATATCAGAAATCATCAAACGATTGTATTGCTTGTATAACCATGGAGGTTTCGGATATTAATATATATGGATTAGGACCAAATACTACAATTAGCTACCATTGGGATAATGGTAGCACTGCAAGCGGTATATCTGTTGTCAATAGCGGAACCTATTGTGTAACTGCAACAGATTGTAAGGGATGTACTGCAACTGATTGTATAACAGTTAATATTAATGCACTTAAAAATGCAAGTGCTACAAATAATGGTCCATTAACTTGTTCAAAAACATCTGTAACTTTAACAGCATTTCCACAAACTGGTGTTACTTATTTGTGGAGTGGTGGTGGGACAAGCAGTACTAAAACTGTTACTACCGCAGGCACTTATACAGTTACAATTACTACTATAGGTTCGGGTTGTACTGCCGTAGTTTCAACTACTGTAGGTTCAGTAGGAGGGCAATCTTTAACATTTAGTAAAGTTGATCCAAATTGCGAATTATCAAATGGTTCAATTAATTTAACTGTAGTTGGTGGGACACCAAATTTTAGTTATTTATGGAGTAATGGTGCAATATCAGAGGACTTAAATAATTTGCCAAAAGGAACATATACAGTAACTGTTACTGATGCTAATCAATGTAAATCAACAACTTCTGTAAATTTAGTTGATGTAAATTGTTCATTTGACTTAGCATTAATGAAAGTAGTGAAAGCAGGCTCACCTGCTAGTTTCAAGCCAGGAGATAATGTAACGTTCACAATTAGTGTAATCAATCAAGGAACGATAAC
>Ga0208695_1001507_pt1 | contig 19179 bp, 19 predicted proteins | sample AD_UKC111_MetaG_FD_184449 | JGI IMG/M metagenome (GOLD analysis project Ga0208695, IMG submission 184449) | Active sludge microbial communities of municipal wastewater-treating anaerobic digesters from Hong Kong - AD_UKC111_MetaG (SPAdes)... | ecosystem: Engineered > Bioreactor > Anaerobic >...
ATCAATGAAAAAACACCGCAAAATTATTCAGTAAATCAATTTATTTTTAATGATTTGTTTACAGAAAATGCTAATAATACCAAACAATTCAGCGAAAACAAAATGCAATTTGCAGGTATTGAAGCACACTTATTAGACAAAAAGAAAAACGGCGATTTGTTGGAACTAAAAATTGGTAATCAATTACGAATAGATGATTTAAATACTCGTTTTGAGTTGTTACAAAACGATAACAATCTTGCACTTCCAAATGGTTATCAAAATAACCTAATTTATTCAACAAACGATTTATATTTATCAGCAAAATATCGTTTTAAATTTAATAATGTTACGTTGTTAACTCAAGCAGACGCACATCAATTATTCAATCAATTAGAAAATTTTAATGTTAAATCTAATCAAAATCCGTTTTTCATTATGCCTAAAATTGGAATTGATTGGAAAATTAACGAGAAAAATAAAATACTTACTTCATACTCTTATAACACTACAAATGCTGGGGTTTTAGATGTATATTCTGGTTTTGCACAAACAGGGTTTCGTTCATTTTCAAAAGGTTTAGAGGCGTGTAATCAGTTAAATTCATCAAGTGCTATTTTAAATTATACTTATGGCAGTTGGGGCGACAAGTTTTTCGCTAATACATTTATCTTGTATTCCAAAAACAATGATTTTTTTAGCACTAATTCTATCATTGCTCAAAATTACTCACAATCTGAAAAAATAATTATAAAAGACCGTGAATTTTTATCTATATCATCAAACATTGACCGATATTTTAAACCGATTAAATCAAATTTGAAAATCAATTTAGGAGCAACCAAAACCAATTTTAAAAACATAGTTAACAATTCCAATTTAAGAGAAATTATAAACTTCAATGCAGATTATGGTTTTGAATTGCGTTCAGGTTTTAGAGGATTTTTCAATTATCATATTGGTTCAAAATGGAATTACAATCAAGTAGAAACCACTATTAAAAATAGTTTCACCGACAATATGAGTTTTTTAGATTTGTCGTTTATTTTTAATGATAAATTTAATATTCAAGTACAATCTGAACGCTACTTTTTTGGAAATTTAGACAAAGACAACAACAAATATTATTTTTTAGATTTAGAAGCTCGTTATGTAGTCAAAGAAAACAAGCTAACTTTTTTCTTGTCAGGTAACAATCTTTTTAACACAGAAACATTTAGAAGTTATAGCATTTCAGACATCAACATTTCACAAACAGAATATAGATTGATGCCGAGATATTTGCTTTTGAAGATGGAATATAGATTTTGAAATAATCTTTTTTATAAATTTGCAATCTATAACCAATTAATTTATAACATTATGGCTTCAACTTCAGAAACAGGTCACAATAAAAATGTGGCAAACTTTAACACAGCTTACCAAATTTTAGAAGAAATGGGTACGCTTTACAATCCATCAAATGTAAAAATACAGTTAGTAAATCTCAATCCTATTCGTACTTCTTTGCAAAATGTAATTACAGAATTGAACAATAAGAAACCTATATATAAAAATGCGGTTTCAGCTCGTGAACTTGCAATTGCACCATTAGGAAAACTAATGACAAAATCTTCAAACTTTGCAAAATCATTAGACATTTCAACCACAGATAAAGAAAACATAGCCAACCAAGCTAAAAAAATACGTGGCGACCAAAAACCAAAATCTATAAACCCTGAAACCACAGAAACAGATGGTATTTCAACCTCTCAAATGAGTTATGACAGTCGTATTGCTAATTTAGAAACTTACACAACTCAATTAGCTTCACACCCAGAGTATGCTCCAAACGAAACAGAAATACAAATTACAAGTTTACAAGCATTACATTCAAATTTGGTTACATTAAGCCAAGCAGTAAATTCAGCAGGTAATGCTTTAATTACAGCAAGAGCAAGCAGAAACAATATTTTATACAATAACGATGTAAATGTAATACAACTAATTAAAGATGTTAAAGCCTATTTAAAATCATTAGGAGATGCAGGAAAACCATATTATAATGCAATTGTAAAACTACAATTCAAAGAAACAAAATAAAAAAGAGATAACATAAAATGGCTACCGCCCTTTTATGTTATTCTTTCTATTTTTAATAATAAGCCATAGTAAAATACTAATATTCAATCATAAATTTATAATAACACAAGGTAAAACAAAAATAACGAATAGTAAAAATCAAATAATAAACCTGCAATTCCTATTATTAAACCAGCAAATTATAATAACAAATAGTAAATTAATAATAATATACCTGCAATTTCTTTTAACGTATTTGAAAATCCTAATATTAAACCTGCAAAACTTAATAATTCCTAGTAAATATCTAATAACGAACCTGAAAAATATAATAATGAAAAGTAAAACACTAAATACAAACCATAAACTAATTAAAAACGAAAAATAAAAGGCTTCTTGCAACAAGCGTTTTGCAAGATTGCGGGTTAAGTGCTTTTTTAGAAACTTTTGTGCTTATTGAAAGTTTAGATATTTTTAGAAACCTTAGTGCTAAAAGTCCGCAACCTCGCAAAGCGCTGAAACGTTGGCAGAAAATTTTGACTAGCGTTGTCGGATAATCGCTTGCAGACAGAAAAACTGAACTAAGCAAGGAAATAGAAGAAACGGTTAGCATTCTAACAAAGGAAAAATTAGTAATCCAACAGGGCGGTACATTTAACTTAAAACCCAAATTGTACCTAAAGTTATCGTCCTTTCGGTAGTCCGAATTAATAATAAGGTATTATATGAATTATGAAAAAATTATTATTTGGTTTAATTGTTACGGTTTTATTTTCTATGCCATTATTTTCACAAGACATTAATAGATTGAGTAAAGATGCTAACTTTTTATCATTAGTGAGAAATGAAGATGAGTTTATTAAAAAGGCAACTGATAAAGAATTACTAAAAGTAATCTATGCTGATAAAAAATTAAATGATGATGAGTTATCCACTTTTTACAAAGTTTTTTCAACAAATGAAAAAGATTTTTATGAATATATTAAAACTCAAAATGAGCTTTATAATATTTTAAATACAAAGTATAACTTTGAAAAATATTCTAAAATAGAATTACAAACTATTTTTTCTGTACAAATTGAAGAAATTTATATGAGCACATCTACTTCTAGATCCAATTGTTATAGAAGATATTTAAATGCGATAGCTATTAATGCATCCGCAGCAGCACTTGGTCATACAGCTTGTCTATCCGTAGATTGGACAGGAATTGGAGCGGCAGTATGTCATGGGTCTGTATTTGTTGCCCACATAGCAGCTAATGATAATGCCTATTTAGATTACAAAGATTGTCTAAATGGAGAATAAAGAAAAAAATATTAAATACATACTAATAATAGCAAATGCTTTATGTTTTTTAATTATTTTTAAAGGAGCTAATTCAAAAATAGAAATAAAAGTAGCTTTAGTAATTTCTGCTTTATTTATCAATATTTTTGTCTTATATTATTTATTTAAAAAAAAAATCTTTACAAAAGATAGAATAATAAAGCTAATTGCATTTCTAATATTAACTTTAGCAATTACTCTTTACTATTATAATAAAGTTAATAATGTCTAATTATAAATTTAATATTCGAATCTCTAAAATTGCTTTTTTCTTAATTTTGTTTGTATCAAATTCTTACTCTCAAACAGATTTTGACAAATTATTAAAAGGAGGAGAAATTATTGTAAATGGATTATCATTTTTAAAAAAAGACAAATCAGAAGTCAAAGAAACTAACTCTAAAGTTATTTCTAGTGTTTGTATTAAAAACAAGTTAGCTGAAAAAATAACTTTCATTATTAGTGGAAAAGACGAAGAAGATAATGTTGTAAAAAAAGAAATGGTTATCCAAAAAGACGGAAAAGAATGCGTTTTTGAATTACCAAAAGGCATTTATACATATGAAATTGTTTTAGCCAACAAAGAAGTCTACAAAAAAGGCGAATACAAATTCAATGAAGAAATTACAATTACTGTAAAACCTGATTAAACAAAAAGCAGTTTTGGCTTCCCCAAAACTGCTTTTATTTTTATTGTTAAAAAAATGAAACAACCTTTGTCTAAATCGAACAAAGTATTAGCATAATTAAAAAAGACTTCGGACAAAATAAATAAGATATCGGTAAAAGTAAACAAGACATCGGACAAAATGAATAAACCTTCTGCATAAGTAAATAAGACACCTGCCAAACTAAAACAGACAACCGCCAAAACAAAATAAGCCCCTGCCAAAATAGATAAGGCATCGGACAAAATGAACAAACCTTATGCAAAAATAAATAAGGCACCTGCTAAACTAAAACTGACAACCGCCAAAATAGATAAGACAACCGCACCAATAAAATAGGCACTCGACAAAAATTAAAATACAAAATGAAACGTTAAAATTAAAACGGACAATTAAATCTTCTGCCAACAAGCGTTTTGCAAGATTGCGGATTTAGTGTTTAATTAAAATTTTTGGTTTATCTTTGATGTGTAGTAATAACCTAAAGTTAAAGCTATTTTAGTCCGCAACCTCGCAAAGCGCCCAACGTTGTGCGATATTATAAAACCCAACCGTATGCAGACAGTCCTAAAAAATATTGAAACTTATACTGACGACTACCTCATAGTTGACGGAACTATACCAATTGTAACTAATTCAACAATTCTTGACGAACTAACACTTTATTCTTTGTCGGATATAGAACAACATACATTATTTACAAAATTTGAAGAAATAACCAAACGTAGAATTAGCCCAGACACAGACATAAACACACTTTCATTTGGACAAAAAATAATTTTTGCAACGCTATGCAGTCTTTGTTGCAGTGCGACAAAAATTCAATTGAGAAGGGTGTTTTCATCAATTGACAATCAGAAAACTGAACAATTGAAAACATTAATTGAAAACGAAAAACTCAAAGGCAAAGAGTTTTTGATACTAAACAACTAAAAAATGGTGTTGTCAATCTTACAAGGAAAATATGAACTTAATCCTGCTATGAATATTCAAATTCAAAGCGACATCGATTTTGACTACGACAAGAAATATTCAATTCGTGGTGAAAACGGTAGTGGAAAATCTTCATTTGTTAGAAACATTCTTTACAAAAGTGTAAGCAAAAACTGTAAAGGGAAAGTTCAATATATTTATTTTGACCAAGAAATATTATCACAATATTACTATGTGAAGGCATACGTTTCTATGAAAGAACATAAAAAAATAAATACAATTAGTGCCTTCATAACAAAAACTATTGAACTACATAAAGCGAATAATATTTACAACTCAAATAAATTGATTATCATTTTAGATGAAACAGATAAATATATAGACACAACTGAAGTTCTTGCTTTAATTGCAGACTATGAGTGTGTTTTTATAAATATATCTCATTCAACTAACGATAATTTGAAGTATGACAGAATAATAGAAATAAACAAAATTGACGACAATAATGCAACTCTCAAAATCAAATAGAGCCACATTAAAAATAATTTCACTTGTCATAGTAGCAATAGCATTGCTATGGCTAATTTGTTACAAATATGTTTCTAACATTCCCTTTCAAATTGGATATTTAATTGTGGCAAACATTATTTATGCAACCATATTCAAGCCAAAAGCCAATTTAAAACTTTGGAGAATTTGGTACAAGAAAATGATATTCCTTTTAGTGGTTAACCTTTTGTTCGCCTATTTAGACATTCAGTTTCATCTGTATGACAAATTGAGCCATCAAATTGATAAATCAATAGACTTTTATCACAAAATGGACCATTTGGAATATCATAAGCAATCAATAGCAAGAATATTTCTTACGTTGATGAATACTATTTTGACACTTGACGCAATCATATTACTAATTTCATTTTCCGATTTAGTATTGCTTCCTATTGGAATTGAAGTCAAGAAAAAAATCCTGTTTTTTAGAAGTATTTTTAATTTTCTTACTGAAAAAGTAAAACTAAATGATGTTGTTACTGATACAATACCTGAATATCAATTTTACTCTAAACGGAATAAGTTTTTAGACTTTAAATTTCTATTTAAGCGAAATTTAATATCTATTTTTACAATGCTCAAATTAGTTACAGAGCAAAGTGTAATTCTCGGACAATTAATTGACAACAAAATAACTCATTCAAATTTTAATAAAAATGGCGACAAAAAATAATAACACAAATTGGTTTCTGACCATCGGGTTTATGGCAGTAGTAACCATCACGACACTTTTTTTAAGAATCCCAACACCAACAGGCGGTTATTTCAACTTTGGAGATGTAGCAGTTGTATTTTGTGGACTATTGCTTGGCAAACGGGGTGGACTAATTGCAGGCGGTTTAGGTTCTGCTATTGCTGACGTTTTAAGTGGTTACGCAATGTTTGCACCTTTGACTTTTGTTGCAAAAGGAATTGAAGGCTTTGTTTGTGGAATTGCAAAAGGCAAAAAAGGTTTTATGTACCATTTTTTACCACTAATTGGAGCATTAAGCATTATTGCTTCTTACTTTCTTGGAGAGTGCATTATGCCACAAATTGGCTTTGCCTCTGCTGTTGCTGAACTTCCAGCAAATAGTATTCAAGCAGTAGGTGGATACATTGGTGGTAAATTTTTATATGAATTGTATTCAAGAATGATTAAAGCAGAAACCGATGAGCAATAGCCAAAATACGAGTGACTACAAGTCGGAAATACAAGTTGCTATTTCAACACTTGTAGCAAGTTTAGGATTTTTCAAAGCACAAGAATTGACAGATTTTATTCATATTTTGAAGTCGTCAACAATTATCAACACAATATCAATTTCTAATCTGTTTGACAAAGTAGGTGTAGCATACATCATTCTGCCCTTTGTAGGCATTTTACTTTACTTTGCATACTTAATTTGTGTGGGCTTTTCTCTTTTTTGTGTTTTTAAACAAAGACCAGCAAAACAACATCAACAATCAATACTATATGCAGTAATTTGTTATTTCTGTTTACAGTTTTTACTTATTACAGTTACGTTTGCTGAAAAACCAACAGACAACTCAAAGGCGACAAAAAGCGTTGTGATACAAATGGACTCGTTATATATACATATCCCATATGACAGTATTACGACCAAGAAAAAATAACATCGCACAACATCGTATTGGCAATAGTGGGGCTGACGGTTGTAAACTCAACATTTGTAATTCTATTGGGCATTTGTGCAAATGTTAGGCTGACGTTTTTCAAATGCCCCACCATCGCCAATACGTAAACCGTTAGCCACAATTATAGAACAACAGCAAAATGTCTGAACAAAAAATAAACGAAGTCTTCCTTTTACTCTTAGTTGACAATAACGGAATAATTGAAACTTCAACAATTTTCATTGACAATCATTTTGAAAATGAAACATTGACGTTAAAAGGATTGTGCCAAGGAGAAAATGACAATATCAATCAAATAACAATATTTCTTAGCAACACATTAAAACCAAAACTACCTAACAAGATTTTCAATTATTGTAAAGAATTAGACAAAGCATATCAAAGCGTAATTGTAAATGTCGAAGAAGGGATAAAAGAAATTTTAACCAAAAGAGACCTAATTTATACAAACGAGAAAATAGCAATAAAAGATAAAAAGGAGTTTAATCTTGGAGAGAGTTTAAGAGATTTAAAAAATCAAATTTTTGAAAAAATATCATTGTGGTTTAAAGTTTTCGACATTGAATTTGCTTATGAAAAAGCTAAAAAAGTCCCAAATATGTTGGTTTATTCTCACAGAATTAGCGGTTGGTCTAATCCTGAATATAAAATAACTGATAATTTAAAACAGCAAGTAAAAACTAATTTTGGTTATGGGAGTGTAAGTTATTTTTATTCGTTATTAACTTTTAGGAATATACAAATTACCCCGTTTTCAGAATGGATAGATTACAGATATTCAAATTTTTCAGAAGTCATAAGATACACAAGAAGTTTTAGAAGTAGAATTCTTGTATTAGATAAGAATAATAAACCTTTGTATTATAAAACAAAAATTGAAAATTCCTTTTGGCACAATGCAATTGAGTTTACAAAAAATGCCGCTAATTTATCATTAACAAATGAGAGAGAATTTGTAGAAAAATACATTATTTCAGAATGTGAATTTTTAGTAAATGGATTAGAGAATTTTTATATTGAAACTAAGTTTGAATTTATTGACGAAAACCAAGTTAATGTTGAAAATGAGAAAATTATCAGACAAAGAGTTGATATTAATGGTTATGAATTAATTGATTTTAGAACTGAGAAAATTATAGGTGCTTTAGATTTTATTAACAAGATTATTGAATATAATTCGATTATTCCAACTAGAGAATATACTAAACGAATTTTCACTCTAAATAAAAAGTTTATTCCAAATGTATATACAGCTTTGGAAAACCAAAAAAGTGAACTCAAAGAAGCAAATGAAAATTTTAACGAATTTACAATAAAGCATAACGAACTTTTAGAAGAACAAAAATTCTACAGCAACGAAAAAATTAAACTTAAGGGTGATTTTGAAATTCACCACAAAGAAAAGTATTCAGAGTTTATTGGACTTTTTACAAAATCTATAGAAGAACAAAAACAACATATTCATAAAATTAAATTACATACTGACAATATAAAGAAGTTAACCGAATATATAAACAAATACAATGAACTTATAAAAGAATAACTGTGGCTAACAAGGGTTTTGCGATAGTGGGGCGAAACTGCAAAGTTCAACGGTTGTTCTTCGGTTCAACTTTTGTACAAAATTGAAGATTTGTGCTTCGATTGCCCCACCATCGCAAAGCCCTGAAACGTTAGCTGTAATGTTGCTAAAAAACAGAACTTTAAAACAATAATCCATAATTAAATAAAATTTGAAAGAATTTAATATTTTTGAAAAGCAATTTGTTTGGACGAGAACTAATATTATCAATTGTATAATTTTAATATTAGTCTTAATTATTCTTTTTACTTCTCTAATATTGAAAATTGAAAAATCCACGTTTTTAACATATTTATTAATTATCACTTTTATTTTTTATCTAATTGGTGTTACATTGAAGCTTACAAACTTTAATAATATTCAACAACTGAAAGGTAAATTGACTGGGAAATTTATTTTTGAGAAAGATTACATTCAAATCAACGAAAAAAGAATTAATCTTGAAGAAATAAAGAAAATCGAAATCAGTGGCGTTGATTGGATTGGTCTTAGAAGCACAAATTACATACTAGATTATAATTACGAAAACGGACTTTCCAATGGTACCAAAAATTATCTGATAATAGAATATAACAACAATGCAAAACTGAAAATTCAATTTCAACAAAAAGATGCATGTGAATTTAAAGAAATTGAAGAAGTAATAAAACACTATTATATGAATAACAAAATAGGCTATTTAAATTGTGTTGATATTTTATGCTTATCTGAGCAAAAAGAATGGAACGAATTTAAAAATCTGAATAAACACTACAGCTAACAGGCGTTTGGCAAGATTGCGAATTTTGTAGTAAATACAAGTTTATTTCTCGCAAGAAATTTTATCTTTGATAGAAAATAATCGGTTCCGAAGTTCGCAACCTCGCCAAGCGCCGGAACGTTATAGGTAATTGCTAAGATTTCTTAGCATAATCATCATTAGGATTTAAATTTGCTATCACATCGTTAATAATACCCCCTAATTTAGAATACTGATTTGACACTTTTAACGCTTGATTCAATTGCCCTATTAAAGCATTAATACCTTCGGAATCAGTTTCAAATCGTAATTCTTTCAATTCGTTTCCTTTTATAATTTTTTGTCCTTTTAAATCATATTTTGGCTGTGTAATCAAAATTATTATTTCAGTTGTAGGTGATAATTGATTATTTTCATAATTCACACCAAAAGTTTGATTTGACCTAATGCTGATTAATCTCATAATTTTTGTGTTTAAATATTGCAACTACCTATAACAGCGGTTTTGTGCAATAGCTTGGTTAGTAATAATTTAAAATTTGTTTTGTATCTGTTGTGTACGCTCCGAAATCGTGCCGATTTATACGCTACTGACACAAAGCCGCGATACGTTGGAGGAAACCATTGAGCTACACGAAACGCTAAGAAACCGTATAAAAAGTTATAACAATTTAACAACTAAAACCAAAAACAATGAAAAAACAACACAAATTATTACTTCTTTTTTTTATGTTGACAAGCTTTCTAAAAAGCTATTCGCAAGAATATGAAATTAATCTTTCGCCTGAAGGTAAGCTAGAAACGGTTTATGATAACAAAGGAAATCAATTAAAACTTAAAGATATTTTAATTATTGCTCCTAAAAATTCAGGAGTTTTAAATACAACAAATTTAAACTGTTCAACTACATCTTATTTCAACTTATATTTTGAACCTGGTTGTGGTATGGAAGACACTACAAATCCGATACACAATACAAGACGGGCTGTACTATGCAAGGTTTTTGAAGACATTTCTAACTTTATTACTTCACCATTATCAACTACAGGTAATAAAGTGAATATTTGGGTTAGAAACATTGCAAACGAGAGTGTGCCAACTGGCACATTAGGTTTAGCTTCTTCTTTTTATATTCCATATTCAAACGGCACAAATACAATTGGCGGAATTTTAGACGGTGAAATTTGGAAAACCATTCATTTAGGTGTAGATTCTTATACCAACATTTCAAGTGGAACAAATACCTTTTATCATGGAAAAGTTTCTTTTAATTTTAACGACCCTAGTATAAATTGGAATACTAATTTATCTATCAATTCACCTAGCAATTTATACGATTTATACACTGTTATTTTACACGAAGTTGTTCACTCTTTAGGTTTTGGTAGTTTCATAAATCAAAATGGTGCGTCAATTGACCCATCACCTTATTATAGCAGATATGATACTTTTTTGAGAACTAACAATAACATACCTTTGCTATCTGTAGGTAGTTGCAGTATGTATGATGTTAGTTTTAATTCAGCAATTTCACCAACAGTATTAAGACCTGGTTGCACATTACCTAATAATATAAGTAATGGGGTTCTAAACACTACTAGTTGTGCAAATGCAATAAAATATGTAGGCTCTTCAACAGTCCCAGTTTACACACCAACCTGCTTTGAGCAAGGAAGTAGTTTAAGCCACTTTGAAGATATGCTTTATCCTACTTGTGCTTCACCATACGCAAACGATAGTTACTTTGTATTAAGTAATGTCAATCTTTTAGGAACAACTAAGCGTTATTTAAAACCTGAAGAACGAAATGTTCTTTGTGATATTGGCTATAACGTAAAAACAACTTTTGGTGTAAGTTCAACATTTGGTGGATTTTTTAATTATGGTGGAACAGCTTGTGCTGGCATTTCTGTAGCTGGTGTAAACGATGGTATAAATAATAGTACTGGTTCTTATACATTTATTGGCAGTATTGCAACTACTGGTGCAACAAGTACAGTAGTTTCTATATCGGGTCTTTTAGCAAATGATGTTAATGCAGCTAGTTTCGAATGTTTACAAGATATCACAGCACCAACAACAACTTCTATTGTAAATGTTTCGGGGACAAATTCAACAATTTCATCATTTACAACAACAACCCCAGGCTTACATATATTACGTTATATTCCTGTAAACGGAACAAAAAGAGGTAATTTAACTTATATCTATGTTTATATTTCAACGCCACCATCAATGGGTGGATGTAGCCCAACACCAAAAGCTTGTGATTTAATCATGAATGGAAATTTTGAACAATATTCAAGTTTACCGACAGATATTCATCAAATAATTAAAGCCTGTGGTTGGAATACTCCTATAGCCAGTATTAACGAACAATACACTCCTTCGTATTTCAATTCAAATGTAATTCCTACATCTTCTCCTTTTTCATTCAGGGTTGATGTGCCTTGTAATCTTTATGGCAATCAAGTATGTAATAAAAGTATAGGAAATGGATATTCCACAATTTTTACAACCAGACACGGTGGAAAACAACATCTATATACTATATTGAAAGAACAATTACAACCTAATACAAATTATCAATTAAGTTTTGATGTTTCATTAACAGAAGGCAAAAGTAATTTTGCTAGTAGTTTACAAGTATATTTATCTAACACAAATTTAATTAATTTTAATACTGCTACTAATTATGAGATGAATACTGTGCCAAATCCTTCAATGCTATTCATTTCTCCAATAGTCACTAGAAATGTTAATGGTTGGGATACTATTACATTTAATTTTACAACAACGACTGGTGGCGAAAGATATTTATATTTAGGCTTATTAAAAAATGTAATTATTTCAACTAATACTCCTGCTACAATAGATGCAACTTGTAATTTTAACAATACAACTACGGACTCATATAGTCAATCTTTGGCTTATTATATTGACAATGTTTCTTTAATTCCAACTAACGGTGCAGTTTTAAATTTACCCGCATCAATTTGTAACACTCAAAACCTAAGTAACTTATCTTTATATCTAAATGGTACAACTGCTACTGGTGTTTTTTCTGGTACAGGCGTTACTTTTGCAAATGGCGTATATTCATTTAATGCTTCTGTTGCAGGTGTTGGGACTACTACAATTGGCTATACTTTTACAAATAGTAATGGCTGTTCTGTTACTTTATATGACACAATAAATATTAGCACAACATCATCAAACACGATTGTTGTTGATGCTATAAACGATGATTTTTCTAGTATGCCAATTAGCTCAACAACAGGCGGTATTACTACTAGCGTTTACAGTAATGATTTATACAATGGTATGCCTACAAGTTCTGCAAACATTAATAATGTAATATTTAATTTAGTAGCACCTATTTCGATTGCTGGTGCTACAATTGATAGTCAAGGCGTTTTATCTATTCCATCAGGAGTAGCAACTGGTACTTATACCTTAAATTATAGACTGAATGCAATTGGCAATTGCACAAATTCGGATATTGCAACCGTAACTATAGTCGTTGCTGATGGTAGTATTACTCCAACAATAGTAGCCGGATTAAGAGCAAACAACGCAGTTAATTTAATTGGGTTGCAAAGCTCTAACAAGTCAATTATATCAGGTTATTTTACCCAATATAATAATATTTTAAAAAACAGAATTGCTCGATTAAATACGAATTTAACTTTAGATGCAACATTTAACTCAAGCGGGCCAACACCATCAAATCAGCCACCTCAAAGTATGGCTATTCAAAGTGACAACAAAATAATTGTTGTCGGTTCATTTACAGGATTTAGTGGCGGTAGCAATGGTTTCGGTATAGCTAGACTGAATCAAGATGGTAGTATTGATAATAGCTTTAATGCTGGTGGAACTGGTATAAGTTTATTAAATTATGTAGCATATACCTGTGCTATTCAACAAGACGGCAAAATTTTAGTTGGTGGTCAATTTGGCACTTATAATGGTGTTAATTGTGCTAGCTTAATACGTTTAAATAGCAACGGCTCTATTGATCCAACGTTTACGTTTCCAAATTATGCTTATTCATGGGTGAGTAGAGTTTTAATTCAACCTGATGGTAAAATATTAGTTGAAGGCCTTTTTGGATATGCATTTACTGACCCAACAAATAGACATTTGATAAGATTAAATTCAAATGGAACATTAGATTCTACATTTACTTCTGGATATACTGGCCCAACTGGTCCTATTCCAAGTGTCTCATATAGCAATGTAATTACATTGCAAAATATGGCTTTACAATCTGACGGTAAAATTATTATTGTTGGAGCATTTACAAATTATAATGGTACAAGCACAAAAAATATAATCCGTTTATTCAGTAATGGACAAATTGATTCCACATTTAACACATCGACTGGAGTGGAACGAGGAATTAATGATGTAATTATCGAACCGCTTACTAATAAATTAATTATTGGAGGGGAGTTTACAACTTTTGGAACAACAGCTGTTAAAAAACTTATTAGACTTAACACAAATGGAACATTAGACACAAGTTTTAACATTGGCGTTGGTACAACTGACTCTACAACATCAACGACTTGTCCTTTCTGTTCAAATTATGTAAAAGCACTAAAGATACAACCCGATGGAAAAATAATAGTAGGTGGAAAGTTCACTAATTTTAATGGATTGTCGGCAACTAACATTACTAGAATTTTTGGTTCAGCTGGTGTTCAAGCTAAAGGTAGTGCAATCGAGTATCAAAGTGAACCAGAAATAGATACTAATCCAAGTTATAATGCGATTATTATTTATCCAAATCCAAGTAAAGGTATTTATACCATAGACTTAAGTTATGAAGAAGAAATTACTAACATAACTATATATAATGTTTTAGGTGAGCTTGTTTATGACCAATCATTAACACCACAAACTCAAAATCAAATCGACCTTACTCATTTAGCAAATGGCTATTACATTGCTCGACTTAATAATGAGTCAAGAAGCACACAACAAAAACTAATAAAAAACTAATAACTAAACTAAATCCATTGTCAAAGTTGTAACTTTGACAATGGATTTCTAATATTTATAATTATGAAAAAAATAATAACTTTACTTGTTTTGCTTACCTTTTTCAAAGGTAATACACAATGTCCAGCTCCTTCAAATTTAATTCTATCAATTCCTAATGCTACTTCCGCTCAGTTAACTTGGACTGAAAACGGAACAGCTAATTCTTGGGAAGTTGCAGTAATGCCAGATTTTTATATTGGAGCACCATTACCATCCAATGGTACAATTGCTACAAGCAATTCATATCTAGTAACCGATTTACCACCAGGATATGGATGTTATGCTTTTTTTGTAAGGTCTGTTTGTTCTGCAACTGATGTTAGCTCTTGGATTGCTGTTGGGTCTTTAGGTTGTTCAACAAATGTATTTAACTATCTAGCTACTTTATCAAATGATAGTTTCGTAGCTGACGACAATAGACTTAAAATTTTTCCAAATCCTTCAAGTACTATTTTTAAAATAGTATCAGATACTAATATTGATAAAATAACAATTTTTGACACTTTAGGAAAAGAAATTTTAACACAATCCCAAAACAATAATGAAGTTAATATAGAAAAACTATCAAAAGGTATTTATCTTATTGAAATTACTTCAGAAAATGAAAAGGTTTACAAAAAATTAATTAAAGAGTAACAAATATTAATCAATTAAATACTAAAAAGTTATGGCTAAGCCATAACTTTTTATTTTTAATATATACTACATTTTAGAATAAAAAAATTATTATGTTTGTTTAAATTTTAAAACTAAAAAATATGGCTTCTACATCTGAAAAAGGTCACGCAAAAAACATTGCAAACGCAAATTTATTGAACACATATATTGTTCAATTAGTTGCAATTTACAATCCAAGTAATCCAAAATTACTTTTAACAAACTTGCAAAACATCTACACAAATTCTTTTTCACATCAAGAAAGTGTAAATACATTAGTTGCACCCTACTCCATTGCAGTTGATAATCGTGAAAATGTTTTTGCACCAATTAGCAAAAAAATCACAAAACTTCGCAAAGTATATAAAGCAACCGAAGGCGTAACACCAGCACAATTAGAAGATTTTATGACAATTGCTCGAAAATTAAAAGGTATTCGTAAAGTAAATAACGCACCAACAACAGATACAACAGTTGAGCAAACGCAACATTCAACCTCACAAATGAGTTATGACCAACGCACAAATAATTACGATTTGTTAATTTCACAACTTCAAAACACACCAAACTATAACCCAAACGAAACAGAATATCAAATTGCTACATTGCAAGCAGAAAAAGCCCAAATGTTGCAAGCAACGCAAGGCGTTGCTAACACTTTTGTTCCTTTAAACAATGCTCGTAGTATTCGTAACAATTCAATGTATCTATCCGATGACAATTTAGTAGATACTTTCAACAAAGCCAAAGATTACCTATTTACAATCCTTGATAGTAATTCTGTTCAATACAAAGCAATTGCAAAAATTAAATTCAAAAAAGTAGGTCAAGCATAAAAAACGCATAAGGCTTGTGTAAAACTGCATAAGCCTTATACCAAAATAGTTAAGACTTGTACCAAACTAAATAAGCCTTATGCCAAAGTAAATATGACAACTGCCAAAATAGATAAACCTTGTGCAAAAGTAGTTATAACTTATGTCAAAATAGATAAGACTTGTGAAAAAGTAGATAAGGCTTATGCCAAAATAGATAAGACTTGTGCACCAGTAAAATAGGCACTTAACAAAAATAAATAATCCGAATAAAAAACGGAAAATCGTGGTAGAAAAAGATATGGCTTCCTCCAACAAGCGTTTTGCAAGATTGCGGGGTAAATGTTTAATTTAAAGTTTTGGCATATCAATAAAGTTCAGTAATAACCTAAAAGTAAAGGCTTATTTAGTCCGCAACCTCGCAAAGCGCTGGGACGTTGGTGGCAACACTGCCAAAATTGCGCAGAAAAAAAGTAGATTTACATCAAAATTTAAGTATTTATACCTATATAGAATATTGTGTAAATACTTATTTTTGAAAAAACTTGTTACAACAAACACAATAAAATATCGTTATAAAAATATTATTTGGCCAATAATTGAGGGATTTCTCTATTACCCAAAATAAAAAAATAGAGTAGGAAAATCTTGTACGCCTGAGAAAAGAAGAAGAAAAAATCTTAATATAAATATTTTAAAAATGAAAAAATCATTTTTTGGCTTAATAGCCATCGCTTTTATTTCATTGAGTTCTTTTACAACAAAAAGCACAGATGAATTAGTTCTTCACAATTGTACATATAATATGTACAATGCATCGGGACAATTTTTAGGGCAATTAACACTTTATGATGTACCAGACAATGTTTCTTGTGGTAGTTCTAAAGCAAAACAAGTTGCAATTGATTATTGGAACGGGACACACTAATTAGAATTTATTTGGGAGTAAAATATATTTACATATTTTTACTCCCAATTGTTTAACAAATCATTAAAATTACTTTTATGAAATTTAAAATATTATTATTGTTACTTGTATTTTCAAAGTTGATAGCTCAACAAAATAATTCTGTTGTAAAAATTCAATATTCAGAAACTATTCAATATATACCTACAACAGTAAACAATTACACAGGGACATTATTGGTTCAAAATGAATATAGCTACTATGTATCAGATTATATAAATACAGATAAAGCAACAAAAAATGAAGATGAAGAGGATGTGATTGTTGTTAATACACCTGAATTCAAATTTAATGGTGAGGTATTTACCAACACTAAAACAAAAGAACTAACCGAAAATTTATATGAAAATAAATTCTTAAAAAAATCTTTTTCTGTTACAGAGGCACTCCCAAAAATAAAATGGACGCTTTTAAAGGGTGAAAAAAAATTCAACAACTTCATATGTAAAAAAGCTAAAGCAACTTTTAGAGGAAGAACATATAATGTTTGGTACACAGAAAAAATACCAGTTTCAGCAGGTCCTTGGAAATTGAACGGACTACCAGGACTTATACTGTCGGCTGAAGATACAGATGGGATATACAAATGGGAAGTTAAAAACATCAAATACCCTTACACAGAAAAAGGGCTAAATTTAAAAGACACCTATTCAAAAAGAATTAAGTATAAAAAAGTTGCATTCAAAGAATTTGATGAAATGGTTGTTAAAGCAATAAAAAATAAAATTAAAATGATTAGTGCAAGAAATTCAAATAGAGATGGTATTAAAGTTGGATTTGGATATAATACATTGCAAGATAGAGAGCCAACCAATGAATGGAGAACTCAAACTGATTTTAATTAAAATGAAATATTACTTTTTTTTTATTTTCCTTTTTAATTTAAATATTTTTTCGCAAACAACTATTAAAGGTAAAATAAGCGACACTAATAATCAACCAATAGTTTCTGCAAGTGTTATTCTAAAAACTGACACAGATGAAACTATTGGTTTTTCAACAACTGATGAACTAGGCAAATTTGAAATAATTTTTGAAGAAGTTGGAAATCTAAAAATTCAAATAAATTCTTTAGGTTATGAGACAAAGGAACAGAGTATAAATGTTATAAAAAAAAATGAAATTAAGACCTATGACTTTATTCTAAAAACAAAAGAAACTTTACTAGAAGAAGTATTTATTGAAACAAAAAAACCAATTACAGTAAAAAAAGACACAATCATCTTCAATGCAAAATCTTTTCTTCGTGGCGATGAACAAGTTGTCGAAGATTTACTAAAAAAAATACCAGGGTTAAACATTACTTCTGATGGTACAGTCAAAATTGGTAATCAAGAAGTAGAAAAAATTATGATTGACGGTGATGATATGTTTGAAAAAGGGTACAAAATCCTAACAAAAAATATGCCCGTTAATCCTATTGATAAAGTAGAATTATATCAAAATTATTCAAATAACAAACATTTAAAAGGAATTGAAAGCAGCGACAAAGTAGCACTAAACCTTACTCTGAAAGAAGATTATAAACGCCAATGGTTCGGTAATATGAATATAGGGTACGGGCTTATTTCGGAAAACAGATATGATACTCGAAGTAATTTAATGAACTTCGGTAAAAAAAGTAAATACTATTTTTTGACCAATCTCAATAATATTGGTTATGATGCTGTTGGCGAAATTGATAATTTAATTCGCCCTTATCGTGTTGGAGAACCGGGAAGTATTGGCGACAATCAATCAGTTAAAACACTTTTATCAATTGGTATAGAAACACCCGATTTAAAACCAAAAAGAACAAATTTTAATAATGCCGAAATGCTTTCTTTAAATTCTATTTTTACGTTATCAGAAAAAGTTAAGCTAAAAACAATAGGATTTTTAAATACTGATGAAAATGATTATTTTAAAAATAGTTTTCAATCTTTTAATGTCGGAAATGAAACTTTTATAAATACAGAGGATTTAATAGGGAAAAAAACTAAATTGATATGTTTTGGTAAAATAGATTTAATCTACGATATTTCTAAAACCAAAACTTTAGAAACTACAACAAAGTTTAACCAAACTAATGAGAAGAACTCGACGAGTTTGTTTTTTAACAACGATTTATTAAACGAAAAGTTAACAAATAACAATCAACTCTTTGATCAAAAAATAGTTTTTACTAGCAAGTTTCAAGAAAGTAAAGTTTTTTTACTTTCTAGTAG
>Ga0208695_1001508_pt1 | contig 19170 bp, 19 predicted proteins | sample AD_UKC111_MetaG_FD_184449 | JGI IMG/M metagenome (GOLD analysis project Ga0208695, IMG submission 184449) | Active sludge microbial communities of municipal wastewater-treating anaerobic digesters from Hong Kong - AD_UKC111_MetaG (SPAdes)... | ecosystem: Engineered > Bioreactor > Anaerobic >...
CGTTTAGTTGTTCTTGCGTTATTTTTCCTTCCGAAAAGATATTGGTATCGATCATACCAGGATTCACACAATTCACCCGTATCCCTTTTGGTGCCAAATCCAAAGCCATTGCTTTTGCAAGGCCATTGATTGCCCCTTTCGAGGACGAATAAATAGAGCTGGCAACAGCTGAACAATAAACTCCTGAAACAGAAGAAATGAAAACGATAGAAGTACCTTTTTGCAATTTCTTCGATTTAACCAGTAATCTGGAAAGTTCTGTCGGAGCAAAAAGATTAACTTCCATCACCTCTTCAAAATCTTTTCGTTCGGCAAAAGGAAAAGGCAAAACCTTAGTTAAACCAGCACAATTCACCAATCCGTTTAATGTGGAGATGTTTTTGGTTAAGTTTTGCACATCGCTGGGTTTGGAAAGATCGGCAACAATATAATTCGGTTGATTTCCTTTCATTTGGCTGTACGTTTCTTTCAAACGTTCCTCATTACGCCCGGTGATAATAACCGATGCTCCCATTTTGGAACATTCTATGGCAATGGCTCGCCCGATCCCCGACGAAGCACCGGTAACCAATATGGTTTTATTTTCAAGTGAAAATGGATTATACATTTTTATTTTTTGTTTTTTACGATGTTGAACAAATCTTCAAGGGTATTGGCAGAACGAATATCGTCTCCTTTTAATGCAACCTCATACTCTTCATCTACCATCGCAATAATCGACAATGCCATCAAAGAGCTCCATTCGTCCAGATCTTTAAAAACCGTATCTTTTGTAAATGAAGCTGAATCAATTTCTTCAAACTGATTAGCAAAGTTCATAATGAATTCTTGTAGGTTCATATTCTATTGTTTTAAAAATTAATATTTCATAATTTTTGCAGGGCTTCCTATATAAGTCATTCCGTTTTTTGTATTACGTAATATCACACTATTAGCTCCAACAACTGTATCATTGCCGATAGTAATTTGTTGTAAAACGGTAGAACCAACACCAAAAAAATTGTAATAGCCTATTTTAACTTCTCCTGATATTTTTGTATTTGGCATAAAAGAATTATAATCACCTATTATACTATCGTGCCCAATAAGAATAAATCCGTTTAAAATATTAAAATTGCCAATCCTAACATGGCAACTCAAAAGACAACCCGTACATATGATGTTACCTTGACCTATTGAGACATTATTTTCATCCAGATAAATTGTATCGGGAGAAATGATGTTGGGAAATTCAACATTCGTATTATGAATGTTTGAAACAATTTTGGCAACTGTTTTTGGTGATCCGATTGCGATTGCAATAGCTAATGGTTGGGTGTAATTATTTAATTCTTCAATTCCGCCAATTATTACACCATATTCGTTTCTGGTGCCTTTTAACTTTACATTATCATCAAAGAAACCAATCAGATTCCATTGAGGTGTTTTTTTGTTTATAATATGGATAAGACAAGCAACTTCTCGTCCCAATCCCCCTGCACCATATATTGCAATATTTTTCATTTCTGATTTCCTTTAAATGGTTCCATTAGTGCGTTGGTTCCCGAATTGATCCCTTCGCGTTTAAATACCTTTTCAATGGTCTTTAAAAGGATTTTAATGTCCAAAGATAGCGAAAGATGATCGACGTACCATACATCATATTCAAATTTCTCCTGCCAACTGATCGCATTGCGGCCGTTTACCTGAGCCCAGCCGGTCATTCCCGGGCGCACTTCGTGCCGGCGTCGCTGCACCTCATCGTATAGTGGCAGATACTGCACCAGCAACGGCCGTGGGCCAACCAGTGACATATCCCCTTTCAGCACATTGATCAATTGCGGTATCTCGTCCAGCGAAAGCGAACGTATCCACCGCCCAATCGTTGTCAACCTTTCGCTGTCGGGCAACAGAATGCCGTTCTCGTCCCGCCGGTCGTTCATCGTCTTGAACTTAATCACCTTAAAAATCTTTTCATCCTTCCCCGGTCGTTCTTGTACAAAAAATGCCCCCGCCCCCTTATTGGCAATGGACAACCAGATCCACAACAACAGGAACAGAGGGCTTATGATAATTAAACCAAGAAGTGCAAGGGAAAAATCGAAAAAAAGTTTAAAAAAGTGTCGGTACATTACTGTTATGAATTTAAGTCAGACATACTTTATCAGTTCCCTCACCAATCTAAATACTGTTGTGGAAGACTCTTCTTTTGCAGGACTAAAATGATCCAATCTCTCGTATATTCTTTCAGCTCTCTCAATTGCTAAATCCACTCTTTTCCTGCGACTTTTTTTATCTGTGCCAACCAATATATCAAAAAAATCCTCTGACACTATTTTACATCCTGTATCACCTCCATTATATTCAACATGAAAAGGCTTCAGCAGTTCGTTAATTTTGTCGTTGTAGTTATCTCTGTTCATTCTTCCACCCTGATGATCATCCAGGTGAAGAATTAGCCAGTACTCAAATGCCTGGTTCGAATAAGCAACACCGTAGCGATACTGTTCTGCTAATTTTATAGCTCGATTAAAATCGTGGTCTTTAAAAGCATCTTTATCGAAAACACACCAGACCTGATCAAACTTATCCGATCCGACAATTTTCTTCGCTTTCTTTACCAATGATATTGTGTTGTAACCTGTTCCTACAGACTTTACGGTTGCTGATGTGACTTTGAATTGATTGAAATAAGATGGTTCCGTATTTTCACCTTCACATACGATAAGAATTGAAGGTTTTTCAATCAATCCCGGATAACCTCTTTTCAGTGTGGGCTCTTTCCGTCTATCAGCTTTAAGACGCTCCTTATGTCTTTTCCGTGCTGCTGTCTGCTCTATTTTTTTGTTTTTCATCCTCATAAGGCGAGAAAATCTTATTCAAGGTATCCATAGAACCAAAATAAGGTACAGCACCATATTTCCCTTTGATGTAATTTTTTTCGAAAGCTTCATTTTTTCGTACCTCCTCCGACGAAAAATCAGACAGCGAATATAATTTGGCAGCTCCATACTTATCCTTGTCGGTAAACCAAATCTGATCACGTCTAAACAATCCTGAATCCAATAGATTTGTATCATGCGTATTGAAAATCAGCTGGGCATTTTTATGATTCATCCCAGTCGAATGAAACAGAGAGATAATTCTGTATAATAAATTGGGATGCAGTTGTGCATCCAGTTCATCAATGACAAGTACCTGACCATTCTCCAATACATCCAAAATAGGGCCTAACAAGTTGAAATACTTCTGTGTCCCGGAAGATTCATCCTTGTAGAGGGAAAATGGAACACTGTGTACATATTCATTGTCTTCCCCGTACTTCCTGTGCGACAGCAGTATATCATTTACAACCTTCGTTTTGCCTTTTTTAATATCTGAAATTATTTTATTCCTCAGACTCGGTGGATAATACGAGGGAATATTATCCTCCGTCATTAATTCCACTTCAATGTCCTGAATACCAAAATCGGCATCTTTTAGCAAAGCGATAATTTTCTGTTTGTCTTCAGGTGGTTTTGTCCTGTTAAGGGTAAACCTCTGTGAATAATATTCTCTTAAGTTGGAGATAACGTTCAAACTTCTAAACCAATTGATCACAGCAATTGCTTGTTCTTCGTTGAATTGCGCCGCCACCGAGAGAAGCAAAGCATTTTTCCTTACCAATCCCTGCGTTGCCACCATCTTCCCTTTGGAGAAAAGCGATTCATGAAAATCAATCTGATTCCCGTCCCTGTAGAACAGTTCCACCTCTTTGGTTTTTGGCTTGTAATACAGCCACTCGGAAATAATCTCCTCTTGTGTAGCCTCAAAACCATATCGGTATAAGACCTCATTGGACGAAAAGATAAGCTCAAACTCAGAAGGTTGATTTTCAGTGGCTACACTCAATCTGAACGGATCCACATCAATTGAGTCACCCTGTTGTCCCCTGGAACTCCTAAGTACAAAGAGACGCATGAATTCAATCGCATTGATCAAGGTACTCTTCCCACTTGCATTTGCTCCATATACAACAGCACTTTTGAGAATTCTTTTATTGAACACCTCATCCAGATAAATATTCTCAGCTTCGCGCGTATTTTTATCGTAACTCGAAGCAATAAGGCTCAGCTTAGCTTTATCCTTAAAAGTCTTGTAATTTTTAACCGTGAACTGCCAGAGCATGATTGTTATTTTTAGCGATTTTATCGCAAATATAGCAATAATTATTCACGGCTTAGAATAATGTTTGTATTTTTTGCATATTTTGTGCTAAAAATAGATAAATTAAGCTAATTTAATATATAGAAAGATGGCAACACACATTCTCAGTGACCGTTAACCAACACATTGAGGGCAAATTTTTGCTCCTTGCAGATGGCATTCCACCAAATCCCGCTCATCCGTCATCGTCTTAAATTTGATAACTTTGAACAACCGTTCATCTTTCTCCGGCCGTTCCTGAAAGAAAAAAGCCCCAGCTCCCTTATTGGAAATAGATAACCACATCCACAGTAACAGGAATATCGGGCTTATGATGATTAATTCTATCAGTGCCAACAAAAAATCGAGAAAACGTTTCAAAATATATTTGTACATATACCTGTACCTGATAGTCCTAAACACTCTTTGTCTATGAAGCAACTTTAGTCAAATTTTTTGCATAATATGTTTTTCCAGTACTCCATTTACCATTTATGAATATAGCATAGTCGGTATTTTTTTGATACAGGTAATCCTCTATTATACTGGTTAATTCATTCATAACAATACGAAATTATTATTCTACTAAAAAGTTAATCGTGGATGTTTTATTTGACTTTTGGGAACATGCATCCATGAGTCAGATTTTTTTATTGGATAGTCTTCAATAAAATCCATTAATTGCCTGTGTCTATCCTCTAAACGAATTACCAATTCTTCAATTTCAGATACAACCACATTTTCTTCTGTGTAATAATCGGATGAACCTTTTTTACCCTTGGTGAGTTGAAGTCTTATAAGCTTACCCTCTTCAACTCCATACATTCCATGAATATAACCGTTCCGTTTCCGAGTTAATTCTTCTAAATCTGAAACCAATTCCTCCCAGTCACTTAAAGCCTGTCCACTACATGTTATTTTAATAACCCGGCTAAGCAACTCAATTTTCTTGCTCATTTGCAGGCTTTGTACTATTAAGGCACTTGCTAATCGACGATTGTGTAATCTCATCTTATCACCAAAACTAAAGTCTGGATCATCTATAGCTTCAAATAAATCTGTTTCTATAAATCCAAGATTTGAACAAAGAGTTATTAATGCAGTTCTCACACTATATTCTATGTGGGCAGCATTTAATATAAGACTACCAAGTGCGTTGCGAAATTCATTTGAATCCATAATATTTTGTAAATAATAAATGATAATTAGGATGCAAAGATTCCGGTTTTAACTGTACCCTAATACAATAGTTCGTTGAAAATAAAGTTTAGAGTCACGAAGCAATTACTTCATTCTCAGTCACTGTTAACAATAAGTCGTAATTCCCTGTCAAAAAGATACTGATTAACTACATGTTACATCCTGAATCATTGATAGTCATCCCAGTTATTGAATGCATACATTCTAATGCCATTACTGGGTGCATAGAATGGATATATTTCCGGGAACTTCTTTTCAGCCTCATAGAAATCGTCAGGAAGCAGACCTTTTGAATGTAGAAAGAGCATTCCAATCACAGCAGAACGCGACATCCCCTGATTACGATAGGAATTTATAGTCATCATCAGAACCGACAAACAAATTAGGGTAAATCTCTTTCATGGATCTAAGATCTTTGCATTTCAAAATGTAAACAGTTGAAATAAGATTTAGTTAAACGACAATTCATCAAGGTACTTATTGACTTGCGAGATAGAAGAGAACTTCATATCAGAACAAGATGAAAACCTTTGAGCTGATTCTTTTGGTCTGTGCTGGGTGGACTTTACCGCATCCAACATCGCTTTCAGTTCAGGAGAGAGATTGATCAACTCGGTTTCCACACGTTTGTTTTCAACAAACACATTGTAGAACTCATCCATAAAACTCCGGGTAGCAAAGTTTACATTCCTGAAATCAATCTTTACATCTTTCAAATTTTGATTCTGAATCATATCATAAAGATTTTTCACCGCGATTCTCGATTTCAAATCCCGGCCAATACATACAGCGATATCTATGATATTATCTCTCATATTGCAAAATTACAACATTATTGTCATTCAACAAAACGAATATAATTAAATCCCTCATTTATATAGGGTATACGCATAGCTACTATCGTACCATGCCAGGTTGCGATGTAAAAAATTAAATTATTCAATACTCTAAACTATCAATCCTTGCACGGTCATCTTCATAACTAGCCATACTTAAATACTCTTGTTCAAGGTCCTTAAATATTTGAGAAACATTCGGGAATTTCATTTTATATTTATCTGCTAATTCTTTAAAAAAGGCGGCATATGCTCTCTCAATTTCACCTCCATCAAATGGGCCCCTCACAGTACTTCCTCTTTTATTTCTTAACCCCATTGAATAACTAATATTCAAATCTTTTGAATTAATTTCTTCTATTACTCTAAAAATCTCTTCTGAAGGAATCTCATCGTTATCCTCGGGCATTCTACTTAACAAAGTACCAATTTCCATATCTGCCACTTCCAATCTATCAGATTCTTTTGCAAGCCTGCGTGCCTCAATAATCCAGTCCAACAGTTTATCTGAATCCAATGATTTATCTTCTCTTGTTCCAGGTAATTTATACCAAGAATCTAATAAGACTTTAGACTGTTTTGCAATAATAGATATTTTTTCTTCTGATACTCCCTCTTTACCCTCATAATATCTCTCCTTATCATTTGGGAAATAAACCCATTTTATCACTTCTATAAAGAACTCAGGATTCTCAGCTAATTCATCTTGCAGATATTTTGGCTTGAGCGGAAAATATCCATCAAATAAAAAGATATATCGCCACTCAATTTTAATCATTCGTGATTTTTCTATATCTTCATTTTTATATAATACTTCAAATATTTTCTCTAATTCATATTTATCAAAAAAGACGGATTCTTGTGATTCTTCTGAATATGCAAGTTGCAATGTATTCAAGATTAAGCCTATTGGTAAATCCTTTGCGTGATCACTAATCACTTTTATAGCTGTATAAAATCGCTTGTAACTATTCAGTTTATTTATTACTAAAATGGCATCATCAGTTGATGCAGCACCAAAATGTACATTTTCATTCATCCAATATGCATTCTGCAACTCATGTGGTAAAGTGTTAATATAATCATATACTTCTCTGATTGGGTCTACAGATACTAAAATATTAGATATAGATTTTTCATCAAAACCTTTTTCTTGAAGCAAGAAAACTAAATTTTCTATCCATTCAAACTTCTCCTTGTATGATTTATGACGAATAAAAACCTCACCAAAAGCTACGTCTTCACTATCACCTTTAAAACATTCACATATTGATACTATATCATCCTTTTCATTAATGACATATGATAACGCTTCAGCCAATAGTTTAGGATCTTTAAGCTCTTTTCTTAAGTAAAGGGTTTTATCAAGCCCAAGCTCTTTTAACCAAACCTTCGCAGCAGAAACTCTTGCTTCATTGTTTTTTTCATATTTTTCTAAATCCGAATCTAATTCAACTATACCTTTCGGAAATGCAGGCCAATATCTATCAAAAAACCATTTATATTTCTCTACAATATCAATTGGCTCCAACTTATTATAAACTGCTTCTAAACGAATAAGTTCAGATTCCGATAGGGACCAATCAGCATCAGGATACGATCGGTGATGGTGCAGTATTTCTCTGATAGTATACCAAGGTTCATATTCTTTCTGTTGAATATTGACACACACCTTTTCAGCCCAGTCATATACTTTTAACCTATCTTCTTGATAAGGTAATGTAACAACACTATTAATTAAATCACTGAATTTAAACTCATTTCCATCAAACAAGCTTATTAGTAGTGCCAATATGTACCGATATGTTTTAACAACTTCACTTGTTAGATATTTTAAATTAGTATTCTGATCAAAAATTCTCCAGCGAGTCTTATGTGTAGAATTAGCTATATCATGATCTTTTGGTAACAATTTAATTAGAAGTTTCCATCCGCTTTCTTTCTCTTTAGCAGTAATTTGTTTAAGAACTTCCATTCTATCTTCATATGTTGCCAGAGTCTGATAATGCCATGATTTGAAAATTTCCACTAAACTATTCATAGGGCTATTGACCCGCTTAGGTTCAGGTATGATACTGTCTAGTTTTATCAGAATCATTGAAGACTGAAATAGATACTCCGGATGCCATGCAAGACTCTCAAGTCCCCATAACAATCCTGTGTAATGATAGTCGGAGCCAAACATCCCTTCTTCCTCCCTAAACATTTCAATTATCTCTGGTGTTTTTTTCTCTAGAGAATTCGAAACTGCGTTTAAGAAGCTTTTTGGAGAAGCCTCGGCTATTAAAGGAAGTTCATTATTAACTGAAATCCATAATTCAGCACTTGCATCAAATAATAACTCTTTAATAATACTATCCACCCATTGTTGTGAATGAGGCATTTGCAAAGCATCCCCTCGCAATCCCACTAGTATTAACGAATGACATAAACCTTCTCGTGACCAATTCGAGAATTTTTTCGATTTAAATAAAGAGGAAAAGGGTAAATCATCATTTGATTCAATATCCGGATTACCGTTAAAAAAAGCAGTTTTAAAGCATTCTTTTAAAGACTCAAGATCTTCATTGGTTATATACTTTGAGACACTGGTCCACAAATCAAGTGGAGAGGTTAGTCTCCACACATTACTTATATGGATTAATGGTGAATCATTAATATTCTTCCACCTATTAAGTATTACCGAATACTCTGAATGGTTCTGCCCTGAAAGTTTTTCAATTAACTCAATATCACCTTCGAACCCTTCTATCCATCTGCCTAAAAGCAGTGCGGGAATTACCTCACGGACATTTTTTTTTTGCTCAGTATAAATACTTAACTCTGGAAAGCCTAAGAATTTCTTTAATATTGTAATATTTCTACCTGATTCTAATACATACCTTTTAGCCTGATCTTCATTAATTTCTAAATCTACGAGTATTTTAATAAGACTATCCCTATCTAAAACAGGTAATTCAATTGTTTTTTGATTAAACACATCTTGTGCACCTAATGGTACAAACACAAAATGACCGTTAGTTACAGCAGAATATAGTGGATTTGAATCATCAATATTAGCGATTAGAATTAAAGACGATAAATTTTGCCTTGCAAAAACTCTATAATCGTTAATACTATTAATTACTAATGTTTTGGAAAAAAATCTTTCGGAGTCAACTGTAGTAAATAATTTTCCATTTGCTATTATGAAAGCAATTGCTTCATTTCTAGTTGATGCACGTACTCCAATTAAAGTTGGTTTATCATTTAAAATGTTTAAAAGTTCATCACACTCTTTTTCTCTACCGACAACAATTATATTTGGAGGTAATTCAATATTGTGGGCTGTTGACCATTCTCTCCAACTTTCTTCAGCGAGAAGAAATCCTTCCGAATTAGTTTTCCCAATTTTAGGTAAAAACCACCTGGCAACTACAATGCAATTTTCTAACCATAATTCAATATCAATTGCATCGTAAACTATTACTTCTTTCCATATTTTATCTTCGTTTTTTTGCTTTACCCAGTCCTCTTTCTTTTTCTCATTCCAAGTAAAACAGGTGATTAGTACAAATGTAATGTCACTTTTATTATGGCTAGATGATTCTAAAGTTCGTTTTTGATAATCTCTTTCGATTTTTTGTACTGGATTCCTTTCAGTACCTATCTCAAAAAGAGAAATTCCTTTACGAACAAAATGGGTATTTGTCTCACATTCTACTCTACCGTCCCAACCACTTAAAAATACAGCAGAACCAGAAGGAAAACGTAACCGAGTGTTAATAGGTGTAGAAGCAAGAATTAATTTTGCAATCAATATAGGAAAATCCCCTTTAGCTTCATAGGTCTTTCCCCAGCGTACTATATCATCTCTGGTAACTAATCTCACGCCGAATAATTATTTTACTATTTTAGTTATGATGCATCAGTAGATTTTGATGTTGCAGTTGCTTTTATACCTCTTGTTACCTTTGAAGGCAAAACAAATAAAAATTCCGATAAAGTTTCTGTGAATTCTATAGCTTGTTTGGCTTCTTCAATAGTAGGGAGTTCTGCGTCTATATCTGAATGTCTCTGATCGTTAGCTTCAAGTCGAACCTGATGTGCCCATTTAGCCATTTCAGAAGTTATTAAATGATCATTTGAAGCCTTATCTATTCTCGAAAACAAACTACCTTCAGTATAACCTTTTTCTTTAAACATTGCATCTACTGCACTTGCACAAAGCATTATCGAACCAGCAGGAGCATAAACACTATCAATTGCCTGTTGTAAAAAAGCCTTTACTTTAGTTGGAAGAATTTCATTGACGGTTTTAGGTTTCGGATAAATATTCACAACTTCTTTAGAATTGTAATTGGTTTCAGCCGTCACGATCCCACCACAACGTGCACATTTATAAACTCCCCAATTTCTTGGATTATATCCATTATCTGCTTGAGTTTGAATTTTATCGTTAACAATAATCAAATTAGGATTATCAACCGAACAGTGAGGACATCGCTGTAACTTAAGCGTTTCTTCTAAAAATACATTCATTCATATATTGTTAATAAAGTTATTGGGAAATATTAATTTTCTCGCAAACTACTAATATAATTTTAATTAGCAAAACGCTTCATTATAATTTCATAACTCTTCTCAACGGTAAAGTTCTCCTCTATATAATACTCCCCTATTCTCTGTACCGTCTAAGCGGGGTTCTTAACGTAAATTCTTTCAGCAATACTAATTAAAATTCAAAACAGGTTTTTCTGAGAAAATAATCAACTTCTTGCACGCTCTGGTTATGGCAACATAAAAATGCTTGTAACTGTCAAACTGGTGTGCATTGAGTATGACAACCGTATCAAACTCAAGCCCTTTTGTTAGTAGAGTTGTACCCAGACATTTACCGTAAATCTTTCTTCCCACACGCCTTAGCCTGTTTTTCTGCTGTTTCATGGCTTCATATACTGTGATCTTTTCTGTGACAGCAGTGTTTAAGGCTCTTAATATACTGTTTAGCAATTCGATCCTCAGACTCCTTAATCTTAAATCATCTTTCATAAATCGAATTATAGCGTATAATCCATTTACAGACGGTTCATTAAAAAAGCTATCAAACAAGTTTTTTAATTTGAGGTAATGATCGTTATTGGGTTCAGCCTTTTTTAATGCATTCGAACGAAACAATTTATTCAATTCTGTTTTGTTGAATAATTGTGTAAAAATGCACTCATTGAGCTCTTTTATTTTTTGCGGAAGATTATCAATTGTTTCTACAATCCTGTCTATCTGAATACACACATCATAGTAATCATTTTCATCTATTGCTTCCAACAATGTAAGTTGGTGAGCATTGTCTATCCATGCCTTTAACCCTGCTCTTGAATCTATACGACTACTTTTGAAAACATTTGGTACAAGAATAAGTAAACTTTCCAGTTCTTCTAAATGACGATCATTGGCGATTATTCTTCTTACATAACTGGAATAATCAGTATGTGGGTTATAAATATCTTTCCCTGGAAACTGATAATAAAAAAGCCCTTTCTTATGAAAATTATTCAAGTCAATTTCCTTGTTTTCAGAATCCAAAACAGTGCGTATTTCTTTTAAACACTCCCCCAACTCATTGTTGTTACCCTCTTTTCTCCATCTCCATGGTGTATCAAGTGATAGTTGACATTCAATATCCTTCAGATCGTGATCAATATCTACCAGAGTACCGTTAAAATTAAATATCCCCTGCATCCGATCTCCCAAAATGTGCGTCGGTAATACTTCTGCTAATGCCATGATCATGTTGTGCTGACTCTTACTACAATCTTGATATTCATCTACAAACAATCCATCGTATGAGCATTTGACAATTCTTTTAACCGACTCCAAATTAAAGAGCGCTATTGCTTTCTCAACAACGGCTTCAAAATATTGCTTGTTTTCTTGTGGTGGTAAATTGCTGTTATTACAAAGAGACAACACATACTTTTGAGCAAACCCACAGATTGTGTTAATATGACATTTAGATGAATCTATTTCCAGCTCTTTCAATTTCTCGTTAATTGAAGCAATACCTGCATTAGTATGAGTTAGGATTAACTGTTTTTGATTATCAGGACAATACTTAATGCACTCAGCAAGAGTATATGTTTTTCCATATCCTGCAGGAGCTTTCAACAAGCTTTTTTTAGCCGATATGAATTCTAAATAATTCATTTTCTATCTATCCAAAACATCAATTCCTTATACTGACACTTTAAGCGCTTATTATCATCCATCTCATGTAAAGAATCAAACCAGATGCAACCTAATACTTCACCATATTCTATTCTTTTGAACCATCCTTTTTCTTGCTTACCTTTTGCTTTATTTCCAATTAACCTTCGAGTTTCAGCCGATTCTTCTAGTGAATCTATTTTATCAATAGAAAGTTGTGCAGATATACTTTGTGCTCCCTTTAATTCAATTGCATATTCTAATAATTCTTGTACTTTGTTCCAGGGAAGATCGTTAAAAATCTGTTGTTCAATAGCGTTATCCTGATCGCAATCTATAACTTTAACACCCTTTTCTTGCAATAAAGTCTTCTTACTATTTATGTCTGGATTATCAGAATCACAAAAAGCACATACATCAAAACCTGCATTTCTGAAATGAAGACAATAATCAACAAAGTTATTACCAGTGCCATTTACCAAAGAGATACCATTTAACTCCAGGTTATCGTATCCATTGTTAATTCTATGGTTATTTAATGCCCTGCAAATTCCAACCTCAGTTTCACCTTCACAAACAATCAGTCTCTTCGCAAAAAAAGCATTCGGGTTATTTCTGATACAGCCTTGAAAATTATCATTGAAAGAAAATAATCCACTTCGATTATCGTTTTTCTTCAGGAAAATATCTTTTGCCTCAAGCTCTACAATGACATTATTTGAATGAGTTGTAATAAATATCTGTCCTTGGTTATTCTGTTTAAGCCGATTGACCAGAAACTTCACCCTGTCGGGCTCCAATCCCTGCTCTATTTCATCAATCAGTATTATTCCACCCTCATATTTAATAAGATCTAATTGAATAGCAATTGACAAAAGTCTTCTTGTACCTTTTCCTTTTAATCTAAACGGGATGTTAGATTCATCGTGCAGAGTTATACTCCCCTCTTTAACAAGAAGATTCTTAAAGTCAATCAATACTTTCAGTTCATCCACTGACAACCCCAGGCTGAGTGCAGATTTTTGAATGCTCTTTACTATATCACTAAAAGAAGCAAAAGCCTCAGTATTATTTATATTATCATATGCTTTCCTGTTAGCATCTACTATTATTCTGTCGGTATCGATATCATCATGGTTTTTCTTCAATAAAGCATATAATGGTGAACCCTTACCCCAGGAGAAATGTCTATCTATATAATCTGAAACAAGGAACACGTTGAATTTTGCTCTGTCTCCAGCACTTATTTCAATATTATCCTGATCTTTCCTATCATTGACAACATACCAAGTGGGTTCCAAATCTTCGTGGACAACCAGTCTGATAGTTAAAATATCACTGCAACCAGATTCCTCTTCCGAAAAATAATCTACAATCTCATTATCGGGGTTTAAAATTCTCTTATATAACCCAAATTTAGACTCACTTAGCAGCTCAGGCGGTAAATCTTGTAAACTAACCTCAATAACAATGGGTTTAGTTGTATCACCATTATGAAAGTCGGTATCATAAAATCGGTAATCCCATCTTGGTGACAATACCGCATGTATAGCATCTAATATCGTTGTTTTGCCGGAGTCTCCTCTGCCAATCAAACATACGAAGAACTGGTTATTGAATACGTGCTCAAAATGTTCAATACCCCTATAATTGTATATTTTTAATGTGTGAATTCTTGACATCTCTTGCCAAATTTATAGTCATCATCAGAACCTATAAAGAAATTCGGGTAAATCTTTTTCATAGATCTATATACAACGATAATGCATTCTGCCATTCCAATTTCACCATTTCACTATTTAGGCTATTATTAGAAACGAAGAAGAAAAACAGTTTACATTGGGTCAAACCATCATTCATTTGGTCAATTATACCATCACCGGGTTGAATTGACCAAGAATCATAGAAAACATTTTCTTGTCCAAAAATATCTCTATCTTTGAAGTTATGTGAAAGAAAGATCATAATATAAAAATATTTCCTTCTGTTGTGCTTGTCAATAAAGCATTAGAGAAGACTATGAAAAATATTGTGCCGAAAAGTACACCAATTTAAGACATAAGCGCCTATATCTTTTCGTCCTTTCCCGGCCGTTCCTGCAGAAAAAAAGCCCCCGCTCCCTTGTTGGCAATCGACAGCCAAATCCAAAGGATTGAAAACAGCGGACTCAGAACAATCAAGCCGACCAAAGCGATCACCATATCGAAAAAACGTTTAAAGAAATAGCGGTACATGGACAACTTCCTGAATTACTCAAAAAACTTTACTAACAAATTCTCTATCGCCGTATGCTGCAGATCTCTCATTTTCGATTTCCCTTTAAATTTATTCATCATTGTCTTGCGAAGCAATTCCGCCACCAAAAGTAAAACAAATATGCTGAGGAATTTCATAATCACGTCGATTTATGGAGAATTTTTCCCAAATATGGAGAATTAGGTTACTTATATTTGCTTTTTAATAATATGGTAATTTCATTCATAAGAGCTTCTCCCCTGAATTTGTCGAATTGTTTATGGATAAAATAACAAGTGCCTTTCCCCGAACCTTCTCTATCTAATATGCCATCTTGCTGAAGTTTCGATAGCAAATATTTTATTTGATTTCTGTTGAGGTATTCATTTAGGCGATCTTCAAGTTCCCCAATTTTAAGTTTTTTGTCTTGCAGAGCAAAAATAAGAATTTTGATTTCTTCTATCAAATATCGGTTCCCGATTTTTATTGTTTGATCATACAAATTTCGATAAGGTTCAGATAAAACATATTTTGATGAACTGGTTCCTACTTTCTCGATGAGACCTGTTTTTTCAAGTTCTTCAACAATGTTAGCATCCAGATTTGTAAACATGCTTTTATTGATTCTGCATAGAGCAATAATTTGTTCTACACCTAATTGTGGCTCTTTTTTGCTTAATTTGTAATGTTGGATGAAAATAAAAAATGCTTTATCCTCGATTTTTGCATTGAGAACAAGTGTGACCTGAAAAATATCGGAATTGTGATAACTCGGTTCGGGTTTCCCTTCAGACAAAATTGAAATCGTTTTTGGCCTCTTTAAATTCAATTTTGTCTTCCGATTCTTTTAACTTGCCGAGTTCTTCAATTTCCATGACTTGATTGTTTTTCCTTAGTATTTGGTAATTATAACCGTTCCCGAGAAAGTTTCCGGTGTTTTTAATAACCGTAGGTCGCATTTCTTTCCATTTTTAATCTGCGAATATCTGCATGAAATGTATTTTTTCTCGCTGATTTACACTGATTTTGTCTTTTTAAGTTAAAGTTCGTCCGGCGAAAGCAAACATATCCTCTGCCCAATCGCTGTCAACCTTTCGCTGTCGGGCAACAGATTGCCGTTCTCATCCCTCCGGTCACTCATTGTTTTGAACTTAATCACCTTAAAAATCTTTTCGTCCTTTCCCGGTCGGTCCTGCAGAAAAAAAGCCCCCGCTCCCTTGTTGGCAATCGATAATCCAATCCAAAGAATTAAAAATAGCGGGCTCACAATAATTAAGCCGACCAAAGCAAACATGAAATCAAACAAGCGTTTAAAGAAGCGTCTATATAACATTTTCAAAATGTCTCATTATGATTTGATAAGATTTATCAACAGTATAATTCATCTTTAAAAATTCATATCCCTTTTGTCCCATTTCAACAATCCGATTTTTTTCTTTACATATTTTGTCTATAAAACTATTGAACTCTAGCAAATTGCCATTTTCCGTCCAGAATCCATACCCGCTTTTTTCTGCAATCCTTCCAATATCGGTATTTTTATCAGTAGCCAATACTACGGGCATTTTATATTCTAAATAAGTTAACAGCCGAGATGGATAATTGGGAATGGTAAAACGAGGATCCAAAAAAATCATACCAACATCTCCCGTTTGAACAACTTTATCGTATTCTTCCTTTGGTAGTCCCGCCAGAAATTTAGCATTTGATGGCTTATAAGTGTTGAACCAATCTTTAATTTTAGGGAACTCCGTCCCGGAGCCGACTATCAGGAAAAATCGGTCTTTTTTACCATTATTACTTTCAATAACTTTTAATAGGAAATCCAGTCCCTGTGGTTTACCTAAGTTGCCACCATAAATATATACAACCACGTTATTCGGAATATTGTATATATTTTTAATTTGATACTTTTCCTCTTCCGTAATGTGGTTTGTAACGATTTTTATGCTGTTTGGACAAACCTCTACATTATTGGGATTAATGCTTTTATTGTGTTTTAAGAGAAAATCAACATTAGCCGGCGACATACAACCTATATAATCAGAAACGTCATATAACTTTTTTTCTTTCTCGCGAAAAAATCTATGAATAATTCCTCCTTGCCTCATCATCCCAATATCCACTGCATTTTGAGGGAAAATGTCTTTAAGTAGTAAATAAGATTTAGCAGCGCACTTTTCCTTAATATACTCGACTACCTTTGTAAAAGTAATTGGTGGCGTTGAATAAATTACTAAATCAAACTTAATGTCTGGAAAATATTTTTTTATGGCGTTCAGGAATTGCCTTTGAACAACCAATGTAGCTATTCCCTTTTCAATTATATTCGTTTTTTGCAGGTTAAATGTTTTTACATTTAAAAGGGTGATATCTTTATCTGTTTTTAATGTTGTAGGCAATTTAAACTTTCTTTCATTAGGACTAACAATATATACTCTATGCCCTTTATCTCTGAATTCCCGCATCAAATCCGGATATACACCTCTTGCGTTTATATCCGGGAAATGTGCTATTGTTAAAAAAAGGATATTCATCTTCCTCCCCATACAACTCTTTTTACATAATCGGTATACGAAATAATGATGCGGACGACTTTGTCGCTCACGTTGGGCATGGAATAATCGGCAACGGGACGGAGGAATTGTTGATGCGTTGATGCGTTGATTTGTTGATTTGTAAGATTGTTGATGCGTTGATTTGTTGATTCGTTGATTTGATTGGTGCCTGTAATTTGATATTGCAACTGGATAAGTCCCTGCATCACACGTTCGGAATTCATCCCGACCATCATCACCGAGGCTTCTTCCATCGCCTCGGGACGTTCGTGGGCTTCGCGAATGTTCAATGCCCGGAAATTTAAAATAGACGATTCTTCCGAGATGGTGCCGCTGTCGGACAACACGGCATACGCATTCATTTGCAACCAATTGTAATCGCTAAAACCCAACGGCTTCATCAGTTGTACCAACGGATGAAAACGCACCTGTTTTTCTTCAATCATTTTTCGTGTTCGCGGATGAGTGGAAACAATCACGGGAAAACCATAGTGTTCCGCAATCAAATTGAGAATTTCCACCAAATGAAAGAAATTCTTTTCCGAATTGATGTTTTCTTCTCGGTGCGCCGAAACGACAAAATATTTTTCTTTTTCAAGTCCCAATTGCTCCAAAACCGGGGATTGTTGAATTTTCGGCAGGTAATGCATCAGCACCTCATACATTGGACTGCCTGTTTTGATGATCCGGTCGGCCGGCAACCCTTCCCGTAACAGGTATTCCCGCGCAATGGAGCTGTAAGTAAGATTGATATCCGCAATATGATCCACTATTTTGCGGTTACTTTCTTCGGGAACGCGCTGGTCGAAACACCGGTTACCCGCTTCCATATGGAAAATGGGAATGTGCCTTTTCTTGGCTGCAATGGCGCAAAGGCACGAGTTGGTGTCGCCAAGTACCAGAAAAGCATCCGGTTGTTCTTTTTCCAGCACCGGATCGATATTGATAAGAATTTGCCCCGCCGTTTTAGTCGCATTCTTTCCTGCCGCATTCAAGAAGTAGTCCGGCTTGCGGATTTCCAAGTCGTTGTAAAATATTCCGTTGAGTTCGTAATCGTAGTTTTGTCCCGTATGCACCGTCACGTGCTCAATGGCTTCTGATTCGTCCAGCTTGGCCATAACACGCGAAAGACGAATGATTTCCGGGCGTGTTCCTACGACTGTGAGTACTTTAATGCGTTTTACTGTTGATTCGTTGATACGTTTATTCGTTGATTCCATTCATTATTGATTGGTTTATTCGTTGATTTAACAATTCGTAACGCCTAACAGATAACGCGTTACTCGTCACTCGTTACTCTTTACTCGTCACTTGTCACTCGTTACGCGTCAAAATTAAAATTCCATTAATAAAAAGTCTGAAATGTGGACGTGTTGAACGCCTTCTACATTTTCTTTCCAAAAATCGTCCATCGTTACTACATACTTGGGATATTGATCCCTTATATCCAGTAATGGAGAAAATTCCCGATCAACGGTTTCCCTGCTTTCCAATTTATAGGCTACTTGCACATATAGTTTTTTCCCCTGTTTCTCGGCAATAAAATCGATTTCCCGCGAATTGGAATTGCCAGTATAGACCGCATAATTCCTCCTTTTGAGTTCGAGAAAAACAATATTCTCCATTATGCCGGATACTATACGATCTTTATAACCCATGGTAGCATAAAGCAAAGAGATATCACTCAAATAATATTTCTCCTGCGTTTTTAAAATTTCTTTCCCTTTTACATCATATCTTGGTACACGGTAAATAATATAAGCTCCTTCCAACGCATTCAGGTAATTATACACCGTATTTATGTCTATTTTACGTTGCTGACTCTTAAAATAATCGGCTATATTCTTCCCTGAGAAGGTATTACCAAAGAGACTTCTAACTTGGAAGAGATATAATTATACAGGTTTTCTGCCGTTCGGAGATCGGAATAAATAAAGCTTTCAAAATTAACATATACAATGTGTTTCGGTGATACCCCTTTGGCGATTAATCTC
>Ga0208695_1001517_pt1 | contig 19086 bp, 15 predicted proteins | sample AD_UKC111_MetaG_FD_184449 | JGI IMG/M metagenome (GOLD analysis project Ga0208695, IMG submission 184449) | Active sludge microbial communities of municipal wastewater-treating anaerobic digesters from Hong Kong - AD_UKC111_MetaG (SPAdes)... | ecosystem: Engineered > Bioreactor > Anaerobic >...
CCTGCTGTTCGTACATCAAGCTGCAGTTCCCGGAGTCAATTGCCTCACCTCGACGGTCGCCGATTTCGCGGTGGATTGCCAGCGCTTGTTCGTAGTACCCAATTGCCCTGCGCGTTACGCCATTCCATTTCACCGTTTTGGTGTGGACGCCGCGCAGCGGCTTGATACCGCTGCTGGTGCAGGGGGTGTTGCAACGCAGGGGCGGAGATTCAATCCTTGTTGGGACAAGGCACGCCCCATGCCTGCAATACCATTCATGGTGTGGAAATTAACCCATGAATTTAATCTTGAATGTTGAATTGTGTGCGGATAGTATTGCGGGTTTTAAATGATTTAATGAAATTGTTCAGATTGCGGTATTCGGTATAACCGTTATCAGATAACCTGACAAGGGTTTCATGCAAGTTTGCAGGGTTCTTGGTGAGCAGGGCATGGACCAGTTCGTTTCTTGCTTTGCACCATCCTTGGATATTGCTAAGCGTTTGTTGGATTCTATCCAATCCTGCAGTTCTTACAATCTGCTTGTAAAGGATATTGGCATAGTTTTCAGTAAACGGATCCTCCGGCTCGTACAAACGCGACCAATCTATGATGCACTGCATCAATTTAATTTTTGTGCTGATATTTTTTGTATCACGGTTCTTTTTGTCTTGGTACCCCAGGATTTTGTCAAGTTGTGGTTTAACCATCATATTTGTTGTCAATTTATCGCGGTTGTTATTGATTACTCCTGCGTAATAAAGAAATGCCGATAGGCGGTCCTCAAGCATGGCATATAGAATAAATATTCCTTCAAAATAGAAACCATGCCTGACTGCATTTTTATATCGGCTGAGTTGTTCCTTATATGCCTGTGATTTTTCCATGTTATTGGCAATAGAGGGAATGATTTCAGCCATTTTTCGAATACCTCTTTAGTGTGTGTTACAAGCTCCACAGACTTAGCTGGGCGGGAAAGGGAAAAATAACACCAAGTTTCGTATCATGAGGATCAATATTGATGAAGGAAGTATATCAAGCCTTTTGGGTTCTTGGGATCCAGTTTGCCATTGACTGGTCTAAGCGGGTAAATATTGTAAGAGATGGCTTTTCCCCCTTGGGATAGAACTACAACTTGGGCGCGTGCTTCTTGAAATAGTCGGCGATGCCGGATTTCCAGTCGTTGATTGAAAAGCCCATTGTTTTCTCCCTCCGCACTCAAGTCAGAGTGAAGATTCTTACGGTTACAGGGCGGTTCTCCTCAAAATAATACAAGAATATTCATGGCGGTATTTGTAATGAGAAATACATATCAGACGATGGGAAGCAAAACAGCCCATTCCATCATGGGCTTCATCCTCTACAGACCCAGGCGGGTGCGGAAACGCTCAAACAGGAAGCGGGTGAGCTGTTCAGCAAAATCAGGATTGGTGTTGACCTGCTTGTAGAATTTGAAATGCGTGTCAATCATCTCGTTCAGCTGTCTTTCCAGCACTTCCCGGAAGGTTAACATGGCGTTTTCCGGTGTGTTCACACGCACGGTTTGCTCCAACATGGGGATGGCTGCCAGGTGGTCTTCCAGCTGGCGGATGACCAGCCGGTCTTCTTCGCTGAAATCGGTGCCAAAGCGCTGATTCAACTCCTGGATGATTTTTGAGAGTGCTTCCAGTTCGGGGGAGGGGCGAACACCGTTGGTCAGCGGGTTCTCCGGGGCAAGTTCACCCTGTCCGCGTGCCAGTTCAATTTTTCCGCTGCCGGTCTTTTCCAGCCGCCATGATTCCAGGTCGATGGCTTGCTGCACTTCCACAGGCAGCCGATCTTTATCGGGCGGCAGGCGGCGCAGCAGCAGCCGCCCAAAGGCATAGAGCTTTTCCAGGTCGGCGTCTGTAAATGTGGCGATTTGCGACAGGAAGGCATACAGGCGCACAAAATCCGAGAGGGTGCTGCGGAACTGACTGCGTTCCTCCTTCTCCCGGGATTTAAACCGCTCGATGACTGCTGCCAGCACGGCATACAATTTCGCCTGGGTCCCTTTGGGGCTGTAATAAATTTTGGCAAAGGCTTCCACATCGGCATTGGAATAGATGCCGCTCTCCTCCAGGCGGGTTTGCAGGTCATAGAGCAGGTTGGGGTCGGTGGCTTCGCTGAGCAGGGTCCGTTCATAATACGGCTCAAAGGCTTTTTGTATATCCCCGGCATTGTTGCAGAAATCGAGGACAAAGGTTTCGGTCTTGCCGGGGTACACCCGGTTCAGTCGGGACAGGGTTTGCACAGCGTGCAGACCCCTCAGCCGTTTATCCACGTACATGGTGTGCAGCAGGGGCTGATCGAAACCGGTCTGAAATTTTTCCGCCACAATCAGGATCCGGTATTCATCCAGCTTGAAGGTGGCGGCTGTTTTTGTTTCGGGAAAGCCGTTCATGCCGCTTTCGGTATAATCGATTCCCCCATCCTTGACGGTGCCGGAAAATGCCACCAGCGCCCGGAACGGGTAGCCGCGCTGCTTCAGATACGCATCCACAGCCTGTTTGTAACGCACGGCGTGCAGCCGGGAGCGGGTGACGATCATGGCTTTGGCGTGCCCGTTAATGCGCCATTGCACCTGCCCGGCAAAGTGTTCCACGATCACCTCGGTTTTTTTGCTGATGGTGTGTTCATGCAGGTCCACAAATGACATTAACAGGCGGGCAGCCTTGGTTCGGTCGTAGGCGGGGTCCTCCGAAATTGTTTTGAGCAGGCTCCAATACGATGTGTAGGTGGTGTAATTTTGCAGCACGTCCAGGATGAAGTTTTCCTCAATTGCCTGGCGCATGGGATAAAGACTGAAGGGGTGATACTCTCCGTTCTGGTTGCACGTGCCGAATAATTCCAGGGTTTTCGCTTTGGGCGTGGCGGTAAAGGCAAAATAACTTGCATTGGGCAGCTGCCCGCGGCTTCGAATCTCTTTTAAAACCTGGTCTTCCGGACCCTCCTCCTCCCCGGCGCCATCCAGGGCTTCCGCCTCCTCCAGGCTTCCGGCAGCCAGGACGGTATTCAAATGCCGGGTTGCTTCACCGGATTGAGAGGAGTGCGCCTCATCGATGATGACCGCAAATCGTTTCCCGGGCAGGTCCCGCACCTGTTGGGAGATCACCGGGAATTTTTGGAGGGTGGTGACGATGATGTTTTTCCCGTCCTCCAATGCTTTTCGCAGCTGCTGCGAATTTTCAGTGATGGTTTCAACAGTGCCCAGGGTCTGTTCAAACTGGCGGACTGTTGACTGCAGCTGCCGGTCCAGGACGCGCCGGTCGGTGATGACCACCACCGAATCAAAGGCGCGCTGATCCTGGTCGTTGTGCAGCACCGATAATTGGTGCGCCAGCCAGGCGATGGAATTGCTTTTACCGCTGCCCGCCGAGTGTTGAATCAGGTAATGCTGACCGGCGCCCTTCTGGCGCGCATCGGCAACCAGGCGGCGGACGGCGTCCAGCTGGTGATAACGCGGGAAGATGAGGATGCGCTTGCCGGTCTTTTTGCCGGTTTCGTCTTCCTCCTCGTACTCGTGAATAAAATATTGCAGCAGGTTCAAGACGCTGTCCCGCGCCCAGATCTGTTCCCACAGATAGGCGGTGGCAAAGCCGCGCCAGGAGGGCGGGTTGCCTGCGCCCAGGTGATAGCCCTGGTTGAAGGGGATGAAGCGGGTCTTTTCCCCCTCCAGCCGGGTGGCAAAATAGACCCATTCCGGGTCCACGGCAAAGTGTGCCAGGCAGCGCCGGTAGGCAAACAGGGGTTCGCGGGGATCGCGGGTGGTGCGGTACTGGCGGATGGCATTTTCCACCGTCTGTCCGTTGAGCGGATTCTTTAACTCCGCCGTGAAGATGGGCAGACCGTTGAGAAACAGCACCAGGTCCAGGCTGTTTTCGTTGCTGTGGCTGTATTTAAGCTGACGCACCACGCTGAAGATGTTGCCCTGGTATTTCTTTTGAATCTCCGGGTTCAATCCGCTGGCGGGTGGGAAATATGCCATCTGGAATTTGCAGCCCAGGTCGCGGATGCCCTTGCGCAGTACGTGCAGGGTGCCGTGCTGGCTGATCTCCTTTGCCAGGCGTTCCAAAAAATGCGCCTGCACATCGCCGGAGAAGGATTTGCGCAGCTTTTCCCATTCTTTGGGCTGGGTGATGAGGATGAAATCCAGCACGTCCCGGGCGATCAGGCACAGCGACCGGTCATAATCCGCCGGGGAACGGTGGTGATATCCGCCGGGGGGATACACTCCGCCGGTGGCGGATGGTTCAGCCGTGGTTTGGCTGCCCCGCAGGGGGGCATCCGGTCCGCCTGCCAGCAGGGCGGCTTGGATGGTTTCTTCAAAATTCTTTTCAGAGATTGTAGGCATAATCCACCACCTGTGTATTAAAACCTAATCAGGGGTCTGGTTGCTGTTGAACGATTTAAAGTATTGTTTGAGTAATTCATGGATAAAATCATTGGATTTTTGAACCAATGCAATATTTCGGTCCCATTCAGGAGGGGAAACCTCAAATTTACCGCCATGAAAGAGATTGCAGCGGACCTGGTAAATAATTGTCAATGCAGCTCCTAGTGGCGTATATTTAGCATGGTCTGGATTTTTATCATTGATGGGATCAGGGGATTGTGGAAATGAATATTGCAAACACCGGATTTTCCGCTGGCTGCATTTGTTGGCCAATTTGGCATCGCAAATTTTGGCAGCGTCAATTTTCAGTTCTTCTCGCAGGGTTTTTGTCGCGATCCGAACACGTTCTTCAGGATCAACATCACTGGTGCTGATGCCTACACATGGCAAGCTTGCCAGAGGTTTTGCAAGGTGACAAACCTTGGGCCATAGGATTTGGTAATCCAGGGCAAACAGTGCAATCTGTTTCCATTCCGGCATGTGATGCCTGTACTGGTCTTTCGGATATAGCGTGGCATAAACCTGGTTGAAATATCCCCAATTTACATAAAATTGTTGATATTCCGGCGGCCAATTCACCCCTATTTCTTCAAAACTGATAGCCACTTGTTTAATCAGGAACGTTTGTTTTTCAGGCGGCATCGAAAAATTCTCCTATCACTGGATTGTTTCGAAGGCTGCGTCCCGTACATCCATCTTCCCGGTGACTGCCGCCGAGATGAGGGCGGCGCGGTATTCAGCCAGACGAGCCAGCAGGGTTTCAATTTTGGTTTTCAGTCCGTCCAGCCGGGTGGTTTCTTGGTCCAGGTAGGCGGCAATGGCCTGCTGCTCGGGGAGAGGGGGGATGGGAAGAACTAACTCTCTAAAAACATCAAAGCGAAAATCAGATGATCGCTCTCGAATGCCTTTAGCCAACGAGAGGATAAAATCGCTTTTAGCCATGTGGCGTAAAAGATATCCATAGTAATGAGTAATTGCTGGGATGATGGGGGTGCAAATAGAATAAATTGGAGTACATTTTCCATCCGAATCAGAAACACCTATAGCGCCCGCAAACCCATCCATTTGATGAATAACCAAATCGCCTTTTCGAACACCTTGATATCCAATTTCCTTGATCGAAAATGTAAAGCCCTCAGTACGACGATTAGAGCGGAGCGTTACTGTACCATCTCTGAAAGCAGTGACCACATCATCTTCTTCGCGTGTTGGGCGAGACATTTTCCTAAAGATAAATTTTGCCCGATCAAAAATCCAATGCGCGGGGATTTGCCCCAGCCACTCGATGCCCGAGTCTTTGAGGGGGACAGTGGGGTTCAGGCCGCGGGTCACTGCGTGGGTGATGAGGGTGCGGCGCTTTTCGTCCAGCAGCGCCAGCAGGCGGCGGTAACGATCAGCCAGGGCGTCGAGGCGGGCGGTCTCGCCGTCCAGGTAGGCGGCAATGGCCTGCTGCTCGGGGAGAGGGGGCAATCCAACAAATTCCGAAAAATAAGCCTCTGTGTCTAGATTTTGAATGCCTGTATTTTGCTTGATTGATTTTGTGTTGATTCTGATAGAGTATAAAAAAGTATGAAGATAACAAAGAAAGCTTGGAAAATAACCTGGTGCTGCGGGTATTCGTGCTATAAAGTTTGAACATACTGCCGAAACATTTAAATCGAACAATACAACTGTACCAACCGGCTGAGAATCCCCGCCTCCTGATTTTTCTATCAGTAAATCATTGTTCTTTAACATTCTTCTGCTTGCATCGGTTATGGGAATTGATCTTAAAGTAGGAATTGGAGAATTAATGCGATTTCTTGTTCGGTCAAAATCGGCAACTCGTACACACGGCAAATCTTTTTTACCATCCGGCTCATCTCCCCAAATTCCATTTTGGCAGAACATGATCGTTTGCTTAAGTTTTCCGACTTTCCAATGTGCGGGGATATCGCCCAGCCAGGGGATGCCTGAGGGTTTGTAAGCGGGGTAGGGGGAACATTGCACTGTCATGCAAACGTCTCCTCGGCATCTTTCCCTTCATAATCTTCCATATCAATAGGCTGGGAAGCTGCTTCGCGCATCATTGATTTGCCCATTGCCTTTTCGATAATATCGAGCAAAGAAGTTTCCCGTTGTGTGAAGAAAGCTGAAAAATTATCCTCGCGCAGAAAAGCCGGGGCAATCAGGTGAGAGCGAAGAATTTCATCCATTCGCGTGGCTGAAATTTCGGCATTTTTTTGGATCGCCTCCAAATAAACGCTGGGCGCGTTGCCGCCAATCATCCGATTGGAGCGCGCAGATATTGGGGTCTTATTGATGATGCAATCACGTTGACCAGTTGGTATGGAATTCTTTTCACACCAATCATACGGGAAAATATGATGGATATCGACACTATCCTCAAAATAAGCCTGTTCCTGCATCGTTACCCCGGTTCTAAGATCCAGACACCCCTGCCGCATCAGCAGAGCATGGATACCTTTGTATGCTGCACTGTTTCGAGTGCGCAGAGTATACAGGCGGGATGGCGAAAAGTTTGCATCTTCAATCGTTTTAGGCAGGGACTGGTTCGTTCTAATCCAGGTGGAGACTTCTGGCAGATCCCGGGCAAACCGCGATTCTACAGAACTTCCGTATAATTCTCCCAGAATGCCGCACCAGAACCACTGAGCCAGTTTACTTTGAGCACTATCTGTTTCTGCCGCAGATCCCAGCCAGGTAAATATCGCGGCCAATGGGACAAGCTGGGTTCGATAAGGCAGGTCACGTTGATCAAAAAAGTGCTGCCGATACAGGAATCGAGCTGCATCCCCAAATCCCTTTTCAACTTTATTAGCCCAATTTTGGTAATCATCAACCGTCAACCGTAAAATATCTTTCCTCTTACAACTAATGCCAGGGATGTTTTCTTCATTTTCGTCGCGATGAATGGCATCAAGTTGCTTGGTATAAGTTACCAGCAATGCAATTGCCTGGAGAAAATCAGTGTTTTGCACTGCAGCCAGCAAGCGGTTTTTCTTTAATCTTCCCGCCCGAATCTCCCAATCATCTCGCAACGAGTAGTTTAAGGCAGCAAAAGAAGCGGTAAGCAACTCAAAGACAGTCAGGCTCACACCACCCGTGTTAACTTTTTCAAACACCTGGCAAACGGCTTCTTTGGGGGTATTTTTTTTGACAAAGATTACTGGAACCAGATATCCCTTAAAGCGATCAATCACCTCCGATTCAAACTGGTCAAATAGTCTTACCTTTTCTGAAGAATGATCCCAATATTCATTAAAACCATGCCTCCAGGCAGAACTGTTAAAAACCCGGTTTAGCGGAAATAAGCAATGCTGATATTCTTTTTCAGACGAAGAGTAATCTTCCTGCACCTCGCCGCGAAAATTTCGCACCGTGCGGTCTTCGGCTAAAGAAATGATGGCATCGCTACGATCCCCATTGGATGAAAGCGATTTTCGCATGTCGATGTAATACCAGCGTTTGATCGGTTTTTTTCGGGAATCGCGGGTATTGACCACACCATTAGAGAAGATAGCCTGATAAAGCGATGTGAGGCGTTGTTGCCCATCCAAAATCAATTGTTCTGGCTCATCTTTGGGTTCAGGAGCGCCATCAATTGCTCTGGGTTTGAAGTGTGTGGTTTTACCACCCATTTCAAGTAACATGATCGTTCCCATCGGATAAGATAATGAGATGCTTTCAATCAAATCCCGGATATGCTCGTCATCCCAAACCCAGCCGCGTTGAAAATCGGGAAGCTGAATTGAACCAGTGTGAATACTGGCCAGTAAATTTGATAATCCTATTTTATCGCTTGTAAAGGTTGATTCTTTTGGTATTGGGAGTTCCATGATTATTTGCCTTCTGAAAGTAATTGATCTATCTCCGCCTGTAAAGCCTGGATCTCGGCTTCAATTTCCGCCAGCGGGCGCGGCGGCTGGTAAGTGTAAAAATAACGGTTGAAGTTGATTTCGTACCCCACCCTGCCCACGCCGCCATCCAGCGGGTCGCGCAGGCTGGTGTTCACCCAGGCATCGGGCAGGTGCGGAGCCACCTCGCGGGCAAAATAGGCGTCCATATCTTCGCCCAGCGGTACATTCTCGGTGTCGCGCAGCTCGGGGTCGGGCTCGGGGCTGCCATCTTTGGCGTAACAAATGGCGGCTGTTTCGTCCCGTTCTGACAGGGCGGTTAAAATCGCCTTGCGGATGGGGGCTTCCAATCTGGCGTCCAGTGCATCCAGGGCGGCTTCAAAGGCAGGTCGGTCGGTAAAGCGGGTTTGCGGCAGGAGCGCCAGCTGTGCCAAAATCTGAGCCTGGCGGGCACGCCCGGCAGCTTCTTCGCGGGCTTTTTCGACGGGGTCTTTCTTGCGCGATAGTGCCAGCCCGGCAAATGCCGGCTGTTCGGTCAGGCGCTGCAAACGCCCGGGGGTGGCTTCAAAATTCAGGCGCAGCGGGCGTTCAATCGTTACCTTGCGGTAGCCAAAATCAGTGGCAGCAAAGATTTTACAGCGCTCATTCGGCTTAAAGTCTGTGTAAAGCCGGTAAATTTCGGCAATCTGGTCGGGAGAAATTTCCCGGCGTTTGTCGCCCATGCTCTTGCGCATGGCAGTCCAGATGGCGGTGGCGTCAATCAACTGCACCAGGCAGCGGCGGTGTTCGGGCTTGCGGTTGCTGAGCACCCAGATATAGGTGGCAATGCCGGTATTGTAGAAAAGCTGCTCGGGTAGGGCGATGATCGCCTCCAACCAGTCATTTTCCAGAATCCACCGCCGGATTTCACTTTCACCGCTGCCGGCATCGCCGGTAAAAAGCGGCGACCCGTTCATCACAATGGCAACCCTGCCGCCGCCTTCTTCTGGTGGTGTCATGCGGCTGAGCATGTGCTGTAAAAAGAGCAGCTGCCCATCACTGACGCGCGGCAGCCCGGCGCCAAAGCGCCCGCCGGGTTTGGCGGCTTCCTGCCGTACCCTGTCCTCATCCACCTTCCACTCTTTGCCATAGGGCGGATTGGCAAGCTGGTAATGGAAGCGTTCCAAAGGGTGCGCCTCGGCAGACAGGGTGCTGCCAAAGGCAATGTTCTCGGCGTCTTTGCCATCCGGGCTTTTCATGTACAGGTCAGCCTTGCAGACAGCAAACGTCTCGGGGTTGACCTCCTGTCCGTACAGGTACACCTGCAGGGTGGGGTTGACGGAAAGCAGGCGGGTTTTCGCCAGCGTCAACATACCGCCGGAACCGCAAGCCGGGTCAGCCACCTTGAGCACGCGGTAGGGTTCGAGCAGCTTGCCGTTTTCGGGTCCCACCAGCAGGTCCACCATCAGGTGAATAATCTCACGCGGGGTAAAGTGTTCGCCGGGGTTCTCATCCAGTGCTTCGTTAAACCGGCGGATCAACTCCTCGAAGATGGTGCCCATGGTGTGGTTGTCAACCTGGTCGGGGTGCAGATCAATATTTTTGAATCGCTCCACCACCAGGAAAAGCAGCCCGGCTTCATCCAGCTTGGCAATGGTATTGCGCAGATCAAATTTTTCAATCACCTCGCGCATATTCTCGCTGAAGCCGTTGATATATGCCAGCAGGTTGGCAGCCAGGTTGGCGGGATCATCGGTCAGGCGTTCAAACGTGAAGGGCGAGGTATTGTAGAAAACGAAGCCCGAAGCCTTGCGCAGCACCGGGTCGAGATTGGGCAGTTCGCCCTTATAGCGGGCGTATGCCTGCAGTACGGCGGTCTTGGTCGGCTCCAGCACGCAATCAATGCGGCGCAGTACCGTGAACGGCAAAATGATATCCTGGTACTTGCTGCGCCGGAATGCATCGCGAATGAGATCCGCAATCGACCAGATGAAGTTTGTTTTTTCCGTAAAATGATTATGGTTGGACATGGGCAAATTTACCGTTGCATGGAGTGGCAAGCCGAGAGAATCCCCGCTGGCGGGTTAATTATATCCCAATGCGGGAAGCCCAAGCCCGGTGTAAAAAAACAAGGATTTAATGAAGACAGGCACGGGTTGGATGTCTTAAAATTTGGTTTTCACAATCATCAAAACCTGGTAACGCAGAGTGACGTGATGATTTCCATTTGTTATAATCATGGTGAAGTTCATCCTCGATGCATTACTCGGACCTCCACCTTTCGATTTGGGATTGTAAGAACAGGACACATCATGATTGCTGCCATCCCAGATTGAGATTTAATCAAGTGGAATATTGGAAGTAAAAAATATGACCGATTACATGACAAGTGAAACCTCTCCCTGGATCAAGGTTGAGATGAGTCATTGGAAGCCATTTCTGGACAATTATGTTCCAGTGGCATTCCGAAAAAATACAACCATATACTCACAGGGACAACCAGCAGAAAATGTGTATATTATTCACACCGGTCGCGTTGGCATGTTTTCAATTCTTCCCAATGGGGATGCAAAACAGATTTACATTGGAGATACTGGCTCAATCCTGGGAGAGGTGTCCTGCATCCGGAACCAATCCTATATTGGATCTGCCATCACCATGACTTACTGCAAGGCATATAAAATACCATCCGCTGATCTATATCAGGAAATGCAGAGAAATTGGAAAATTGCCGAATTGGTGATCAACTCCATTTGCAGAAAATCCGGGTTGCTCCATTATCAGGTAATGGAAATGAGTTTTGCATCTCCGCTCAATAAAACAGTACGCGCGCTCTTACACCTTGTCAAAGATTATGGCGAACCCACCAGGGATGGAATGCTGATTACCATAAAATTCACCCACGAGGAAGTCGCCAATTTGATTAATGCAAGCCGCACAACGGTAAGCGGAATATTTAGCCGGCTTACAAAAGACGGGATTATTGAAAAAATTGGTGGCTTTTATGTCATCCGGGATATGAAGGCATTACTCCAACTCGAAAAAGATTCAAATATGCAGCTTTGGTAAGCGGATGGAATCAACTTCCCATCATGAACCAGGATTTTGAACTTCGACAAGTATATTAGCCCGGATATTTCATTAGAAAATCTGAAATTTTGTCTGCAGCACGACATCAATTAAATGGGGGATATGTTACATATATGGTCACACTAGAAATGTTTTAGTTGCTTCCATATTTATCTTCAAGTGCACCCATCATGGGGTGGGTCCGAAAATTTTTGGACAGCTGGGCAACAATTCGCTCACTTTGGAGACCTCCCACAAGGAATTTAATTCTCGTATTTTGCTGGCAAGAAATGTATCTTATTTGGATTGACATAGATCTCAAAAGGATAACATGAAAAATTTTCTAACAGTTAATGACATCGAAGCAGCAATAAAAAATGGTCAACAAGTCATCTGTCTTGGTCCAGACGATGTGGTCACATCGGCTGCGCATGATTATGCCCAACAAAAAGGCGTCTCGTTTCAAGTGCTGGAGCAGGGCTCCCTTGATTCTGGAGGACAAGCTCCGGGTCAAAGCTCATCGTCCGCTGCTGTACGCTTCCCGGTTGCCAATTCTGGTATCAGGCGTGCAGCAGGTGGGATTTTGTCTGAAGAAGATATTCTCAAGTGGAGAAAAGAATTCCCCATTTTGCAGGATGTTGTTCATGTGGCAAACTGTTCCCAAAGTGCCCAGTCCCACCGGGTTCGAAACGCGGTGAACCGTTACCTGGATAACTGGTTGACCGTAGGAATGGATTGGGATTACTGGATGGAAGAGATGAACAGGGGGAAAAGGGAGTTCGCCAAACTGATTAACGCAGAACCAGAAGAAATCGCCATTTCCAGCTCTGTATCAGATGCGGTTTCTTCGATTGCCAGTGGCTTGGATTATAGCGGCGCAAGGAACAAGGTGGTTACCACGGAAATTGAATTTCCAACCGTGGGGCATGTTTGGTTGGCGCATCAGAAATATGGTTATGACCTCCAGTTTATTCCTGTCCAGGGGGAAGAGATTCCTCTGGAGGCTTATGAACGGTATGTGGATGAACGCACCATCCTTACGTCCATTACCCAGGTTTATTACAGGAATGGCTTCAAGCAGGATATTGATGCGATCCTCGATATCTGTCATCGCAAGGGTTCGCTGGTGTTAATTGATGCCTACCAGGGATTGGGCACTCATCCGGTTGATGTCAAGAAACAGAAAATTGACATCATCACCTCCGGCTGTTGTAAATACTTATTTGGAACACCCGGCATGGCATTCACCTACGTTAACAAGGACCTGATCCCATACCTGGAACCAGCCCATACGGGATGGTGGGGTCAGGAAAATCCATTTTCTTTTGAAGTAAGGAAATTAAATTATGCGTCGGATGCAAGACGTTTCGATACCGGCACTCCGAATGTACTGGTGTGCTTTGCGGTAACCGCAGGATTAAGTATTGCCAATGAGATTACTGTGCCGGCGATTGCTGAAAGAATAGACTATTTGAGCCAGGTTGCAATCAATAAGGCGGATCAATTAGGCTTGAAATGTGTCAGCCCTCGGGATATCCGGAAGAAGGGCGGCACAACCGCCATTGAGATCAATATGAATTCTCATGAGATGGAGGTCGAGTTAAGGAAACGCAATATCATTGCATCTGCTCGTGGCTCTGTCATTCGAGTTGCGCCACATTTTTATACATTGCCCCACGAGGTCGAATTTGCGATGGAACAAATCCGCAGCATTCTCGACCAGAACAGACTTTGAACAAGGAGGTGAAAGAGATGTATATTGGCAAAGTCACAGGGAAAGTTGTTTGTACCGTCAAAAACGAATTGCTTCAGGGGATGAGCATGGTTTTGGTGGAACTCCTCGGATCCGGTGAATCCACAAAAAAAGGATTACTGGTTGCGGTGGATACCATTGGTTGTGGAGAAGGAAATATCGTCATCGTGGCAGGTGGGGGAGCAGCACGCCTGATTGGTGGTTGTCAGAACGCGCCGATTGATTTGGCGGTTATTGGGATTGTTGATCATCAAATCCAACAAATTTAGATAAGGAGAAAAGGTCATGAAAGCAAAAGGTTTTATTGAGACAAAAGGTCTGGTTGCTGCATATGAAGCAGCCGATGCCATGACCAAGGCAGCCAATGTGGACCTGATTGCCAGGTATATCATTGGCGGCGGGTATGTTACCGTGGTGATTGAGGGCGATGTTGGAGCTGTAAAAGCAGCAGTAGACACGGGCGTCACAGCTGCCAAAAAAGTTGGTGAGGTTGTTGCTGCTCACATTATTGCACGTCCCCAGGAGGCTGTGGAAGCCTTATTCAACGAAAAAATTCCGGATGTGAAATAAGGGATTTTTTCAGTACACCGTATTATTTAATTTTCCGGTTCCAAACTGGAACAAAACCTCGGTCGATAAATTCCAGCACAGTTGAGGAGCCATCTTCAATTGCTGAAAGGAGTTTGATTTGGATCACATCCAGCTAAGAACATATGCATTGGTTGAAAATATGCAGCCTCAATATGCGGCATCAACTGGAACAGTTGTGAAGGGTGATCCGTGTCTTGCCGGGATGGCTCAGCTGTATATTGAGATGGTTCCTGGCAGTGAAGTTTTCCGATTGCTGGATGTGGCGCTCAAAAATTCTTCAGCAAAGCCCGGATTTCTGGTGGTGGAACGCGAGTACGGAGAAATTGAACTGCACTCCATGCATATTGATGATGTGATGGAAGCGGGTCGTTCCATTTTGGATCTCACAAAATTATCGCTTGCAGACCGCATCAAACCATCCATTGTCTCTGTGCAAATCGTTCAGAATGTTGACCCTTACCAGGCGCAATTGATCAACCGGGGGCGGTATGGTTCTTTGTTGCTGCCCGGGGAACATCTTCTCATCATGGAGGTTGAACCTGCCGCGTACATCTCGATTGCTGTGAATGAGGCTGAAAAGCATGCCCGCATCAAATTGGTCTCATTTGATCCGGTGGGTAAGTATGGAAGGATGTATCTTTCCGCGGATGATATTTCGGAAATTCGAATTGCAGAACAAGCTGCAATCGAAGCCGTTGAATCAATATCCGGCACACGCTCATAGCCAATCCTAGTAACGTTTAGGAGAGAACTGGTGGTAAATCTGGTCAAGGAAAAGCTTGAAAACGGGCAAAAAGTAATTGGCACCATGTTTCAACTGGGGTGTCCTACTGCCGTTGAATGTCTTGGTATTTCCGGACTGGATTTCTTTATTATCGATACTGAACATGCACCAGTGGATGTCGAATCCATCCGATTGTTTATTCTTGCATCGGAAATTCGAAAAATCACTCCCTTTGTCCGCCTGAAACGGATTTCCAGGGATACGGTACTAAATGCGCTGGATATTGGAGCGGGAGGGTTGGTTGCCCCGGGAGTTGAAACTGTCCAGCAGGTCCAGGAGTTGGTGGGATATGCCAAGTATCCGCCAGAAGGATCACGGGGTTTATCCCTGACAAGAACATCTGCCTATGGTTATGATGGGTCCGCCTCAGATATCAACCGATATCTTGAACGCAGTAATCGGGAAGTATTGGTGATCCCCCAATGTGAGACGCGTGCTTGCCTGGATGATATTGAACAGATTGTATCGATTAAGGGGGTTGATGGGATATTTGTTGGACCGTACGATTTGTCGCTGGCTTTGGGTAAGCCTGGTGATTTTGATACCCCGGAATTTACTGCGGCTATCCGGAAGATTGTGCGAGCCTGCCGTAAGGCAAATAAATTTGTGATGATTTTCACAACCAATCTGGAGCGAAGCCGCCAGTACTTGGATAGCGGGTTTGATGGAATTGTATTCAATTCCGACGCGGATATGTTTATCGATGCATACAAAAAAACATTGACGGAACTGCGCACCAAAACCCAGGCAGGAGTGATTCAAGGGGTTAGAAACGATATTTATGGCAGGTATTTGTCGGCGCGGAATGGCAATGCACCCGTTAACGTTGCAAATGTTCTGGATACCCATCGGGCAGATATCGCCCTGATTGGCAGCACCCTGGTTTTACCTGATATCGGTTCATTAAAAACAAACCTGTATATCAAGGATGGGAGGGTGTCTGGTATATCGCAGGAAATTCTGCCAGCCACCGAGACATTTGACGTTTCGGGAAAGTATGTGTTACCAGGGATCATTGATCCACACACCCATTTTGGCATTGGAACTGATTTTGATCTCGATTTGCAGAGCGAAACCCTATCAGCCGCGGTAGGTGGACTTACCACAGTTGGCTGTTTTATCGGTTCCAAGGATGCCAGGGTTAATTCCTATGCCAGCCTGGTTGAAATCATCCGCCAACGATCTTATACCGATGTTGTACCGCACTTTGTCATTGGTACCAGTGAGCAGATTAAAGAAATCCCCGTATTGATCAAGGAATTCGGAATCCGGACATTCAAGGTATATCTTCATGGCATTGATGGCTTAATCCCTGCGATGGATGATGCATTTGTTATCGATGTCATGGAAGAACTTGCCAGAACTGGAATACCCTGCCTGTTGTTTGTTCATTGTGAAAATGATGCCCTGGTCCGGCGGGCGACTCGAATGGCAAACCTCAAGTATGGTGACCAGGCGACAATCTCTGATTGGGAAGAAACTCATCCCCCAATGGCTGAAGCAGAAGCCATTATGCGGGTCGCCTTTTTTGCCAATCAATACAAGCAGCCGATCTATGTGGTCCATGTTTCCAGTGCAGAAGGCGCTGAGATGATCAAAAAGATCAAGGCGGAAAATCCTTATGTGTATGCGGAGACAACTTCTCCCTACCTGACCGTCACAGCAGATCAATTTAATTCCACGATTGGATTGATGGAGCCTCCTTTACGCCAGCAAGCGGATCAGGATCGGTTGTGGCAAGCCATTGTTCAGCGAGAAATTGACGCGATTGGTACTGATAATGTGACGCTGACTTTGGCGGAAAAGGGGGATGCCAGCAATGTTTGGAAAGCTTTCCCAGGGTACCCGGCGTTGGCAACCCACCTAATGTCAATTCTAAATGAGGGTGTGGTGAATCGGGGCATCCCAATTGAGGAGCTGGTTGTCCCCATGACAAAAAGACCTGCTGAGTTGCTTGGATTATATCCTCGCAAGGGGACCCTCTTACCGGGAAGTGATGCAGATCTTGTTGTGGTGGATATGAACTTGTGCAAAACAGTAAACCTGCAGGATTTATATTCGCGGGCGGATTTTTCCCTGTTTCAGGGACGGGAACTTTGTTGTTGGCCGGTCATGACAATTAAAAACGGGATTATTGTTGCCCAGAATGGGAAACCAACGGGCAAGCGACCATCCTGTAAAGCAATTGTATCGAATTCATTATCTGGGTAAGGAAGGAAGATTTGCATGAAGGAAATTAGATTTCATGGGATCGGTGGACTTGGAACGGTAAAGGCAGGTGAAATGTTGGTTCACGCTGCTGTAAAAGATGGGAAGTATGGAACATCCTCGCCATTCTTCGGTTTTGAACGCCAGGGGGCACCGGTAACTTCTTTTGTCAGACTTGGTGATACCAAAATCCGGGCAAAGAACCAGGTTTATCATCCGGATTGTGTGGTTGTTTTGGATCCAAGCCTTTTGATCTCAGCCCCTGTGTTTGATGGTCTTGCCGAGGATTCTTTTTTTATTCTTAATATCCAGACGCAAAATATTGAGGAGCTTATACACGATAAAAACATTAAATGTTTTGCGTATCTGGATGCAACATCCATTGCGATGGAAACATTGGGACGCGCAATTCCCAATACAGTAATGTTGGGTGCATTCATAAAAGCTACAGGTTGGGTCCGTAAAGATTACCTGGAAGAGGTCATTGAAGAATTCTTTGGAACGAAAAATGTTAATGCTTTCCGAAGTGGTTATGACCGTGTCAATATCCATTATTGCAAATAGCGTGAGGTGAAATCGGTTATGAAAAATAAAAGTGATTACATAGTACCAATTGGTTGTGAGGGCTTACATGTGATCCAGACGGGAAATTGGCGAAAAAGGAGACCTGTTCTTCTGCCAGACAAGTGCACCCTCTGTGGACGATGCTTGATGTATTGCCCGGTAAATTCAATTATTAAGACGGATGAAGGCAGGATTGTGATCACCTACGACTATTGCAAGGGTTGTGGAATTTGCGCCAACGAGTGTCGAAGCTCAGCGATTCACATGATTCCAGAAGAAGAGGGTAAGTGATGTCAGAAGTTCAAGTATTGAATGGGAATAAGGCGGCTGCAATTGGGGCAGCGTTATGTAAACCTGGGGTGATTGCGGCATATCCAATTACACCCCAGACTCCGCTTGTTGAATATTTGGCGGAATTTGCTGCTGATGGAAGGATCTCGAGCAGCGTTTGTGAAGTGGAATCGGAATTATCGGCAATGAGTGTTCTTACTGGCGCTTCATTGGCAGGTTCCCGAACATTTACGGCAACATCCTCACAGGGTCTTGCACTAATGTATGAGCCTTATTTCCGGGCTTCTACCCTTCGTCTCCCGGTTGTCATGGCAATTGCCAACCGTGAAATGATCTCTCCCCAGACATTGTGGGGAGGCCCCCAAGACTCTCTTACCGTGCGTGATGCAGGCTGGCTGCAACTGTACGTTGAGGATAACCAGGAAATTTTGGATTCCATTATTATGGCATTCCGATTGGCTGAAGACCCACGTGTCTTGTTGCCCATGAATGTGTGCTACGACGGCTTTTACCTTTCCCATAGTGCCGAAAGGGTGGAGATTCCATCCCAAGAACTGGTGGATGCTTTTATTCCAGAGTATCAACCCCAGCATATTATCTTGGATCCAAAACGTCCCATGGCTGTTGATCCTTTGACGAATGGGTACCTGCTGACTGAATACCGGATGAAGCATATGATGGCACAGCAGAATGCACTCAAGTTGATTGATGAACTGGATCAGGAATTTGGGAAAATGTTTGGACGAGAATATGGGGGAAGTATTGAAACATATTTTTGCGAAGATGCTGATTTTATATTGGTGACAATGGGGTCCATGACGGGAGCTGCCAAGGATTGTGTGGATTTTGCCCGGGAACAAGGAATACCGATTGGATTACTCAAGGTTCGAATGGTTCGACCCTTCCCGGCAGCCAGAATTGCTGCAGTTCTCAAAGGAAAACGGGCATATGGTGTGATTGATCGCAATGTGTCATTTGGATGGAATACGGGGATCATCTACCAGGAGATCTGTGCATCAATGTATCGCTCAAATCAAAATGTATTGAATGTACCGTTCATCTGTGGTTTGGGCGGAGAAGATATTACAAAAGCACATATCAATTATGCCATTCAAAAGATCCAGGAACGTGCCGAAGGAAAAATTTCACAGGACACGATCTGGTTGAACCGTGAAGTTGAAATCGTTTAGGTCAGGAGATATACCATGAATCTAATTGATAAACTGGCGACTTGGGAAGATCAAATTTCTCCTGGAATTTCTGCATGCGTCGGTTGCAATGTGGAGCTTACACTCCGCACCTGCATGAAGGTGATGGGTCCGAATACCATCTTTGCTATTCCCCCGGGATGCATGGGAGGTGTAGGGGTTGTTGGTTGGGATAAAAAGTCTGGTGCCAAGACACCTGTGTTTTTCCCGCTTCTGGATAATGTGGCTTCCATGTTGGCGGGAATTAAGTTGCATTATGAACATATCGGGCGGGATGTGAATGTTGTAGCATTTGCCGGAGATGGCGCCACAGTTGATGCAGGTATGCAGTGTCTGTCAGGGGCTGCAGAACGTGGCGATAAGATTATCTATATTTGCTATGACAATGA
>Ga0208695_1001519_pt1 | contig 19073 bp, 12 predicted proteins | sample AD_UKC111_MetaG_FD_184449 | JGI IMG/M metagenome (GOLD analysis project Ga0208695, IMG submission 184449) | Active sludge microbial communities of municipal wastewater-treating anaerobic digesters from Hong Kong - AD_UKC111_MetaG (SPAdes)... | ecosystem: Engineered > Bioreactor > Anaerobic >...
AGGCTTCGCATTGTGGTTGACTATCCCATTCTGTCTTAGGATTGTTTACAGAGCCACGAAAGAGCATTGAACTGAGGCGACATTCAAAGGTTTCTAACATCCAACTTAACGGCTACCAGTTTTTTAAACTCCTACTGGTGATCTGGTGAAGACGACCCTCTAATCAAATTCAATTAGAAGGTGCTAAGTCTTGCTTAGCACAGCTTCACAAGAGGTTAAAAAACAGAGAATTGTTGTGAAAAATTTAATAATTAAGATATGTGAAGAAATTAATAAAAATAAAGATAATCCACAATAATTGCCTCGATATGTAAAACTTCCTATAACAAATGGTGTTATCACAAAAAGCAATAACACCATGATAATAGAAAATTTTAAGCTTTTGATAGTATTATTGAACATTTTTTAAGTTTAATTGCAGCATTTGAGTAAACTGCTATTCTCATAAATTTACCAGAAAGAAAAACTGGGTCAATATTGAAACTGAGTTGAGCATCTACACCTGTTGGGTAGGAAGGGGTACCAACAATTTCTTTTAGTAAATTTAAATACGATATATGATATTGGTTATTAGCATCATTTTCTACTAAATAATCCCAATTAACTTCATCAGGCGAATATACTGCATAGAATCTTAAGTAATTTGATGCAGATTGCATTGTTGCATCTGTTGTTATTGTTACGTGCATTGTTGCTGATAGAATGTCATCCAACTTTATATTATAAGGTGTTGTTACAGGAAATGTAGTACCAACATTCCCTAAATAAAAGAGCCTACTAGCAGTTAGTGCAACACCTGCAGTAAAGTTTAATAAATCTATTTTATATTTAGAAATAGTTGCCATAATATTCTCCTTAAATGTTTAAGTAAACTTCGAATAAATCTAATACAGCAGTATCTCCTGCAATATTAACTTTTCCATATATATTAAAATAATATACATAATGAACTACAGTTGGTGTTGCTAATTTGGAATATTTACATAGATTTGGAGAATCAAATATCTCTTCTTTATCTTTGATCTCTGTTATTGTTCCATTATTAGCTACAATTTCATACTTTATAGTTGCAGCAGCATCTTTAATTCTAGAAGATATAAATATAGAAGATCCCAAATCTAAGAAATATGTAAAAGGTATTGGTATTTCGGTAAGTTTAGTATATGAAGTTGAATTAAAAGGTATATTACAATATTCTGCGATAATTTTCTTCCTGTCGACAAATGCAATATCTTTAAAATCCAAACTACTTTCTTTTATACCTATATTTCCGGTTCCTGAGTTGACTTTACCAAAGATATTAACTATTAGTTTTTTATTGTTAGTAAAATTTCCTAGAGTAGAAAGATCTATATTAATATTGCCTTTACTGGTTTCTGAATAAGTACCTAGATCAAGTGTTATTGTTGAACTCTCATCAGTAGCTTCTAATTTCAAAGAACCTATACAATTCTCTATAATTACATTAAAACTATATACACCAGATTTTAAATCAATCATTGAAGGATCTATAAAAGAGTATCCTGTATATAATAATGTGTATTCTGTTGATGGAGTATTGCTTAATTCTGAAGTTTTAAAAATGTTTTGCGTTCTTAATGAAGATCCTTCAACTGCGTATTTTAAGCCATTCCAAGGAGTAACTCCATCACCAATTTTAATTTTTTTGGTGTCAGATTCTATTCCTAATTCACCTAAGGCTAATATTACATTATTAGCTTCCCAGTTGCTTTTTGTGTTTATTTTATTTTGTATAGTTCCTGTTATAGGACCCGTACTTAATAAACTGGTTACTGTTGTCTCTTTTAGCTCAGCCATTATAAACCTCTAAATATCTGATTCATCAAAAATGATGTATTGAGAATTTTTACATCTAAACTTTCTGCTTGTCCTAATTCGACACTTCCTTCATGAATTCTTCCAGTAACATAAAGATCTCCTTCAAGAGTTAATCCTTGAGCTGTTCCTTGTGTTGTTATTGTAGGTCTATAATGAAGTACATGAATAATATCAGCACTTTCTACATAAACCATAGGATTTGATATTAAAGGTTCTTCGGTTTGGAGCCCGCCTAAAGTATTTTCAGAAGTAAAATAATATTCACCGACTGTTAAACCGTGTGATAAGATTTCTATTCTTCCTGATGATGCTGCTACAATTCTACCAGGAACTGCTGATACCACTACATGAGTTCCTACAGTATTTATATTATTGGCTATAGCCTTTGCCCAAGTTGTTCCATTATGATAAATTACATCTAATTTAGAAAAAGTGTGGTCTGGTATTAATAGCTCAAAAACCGAAGTAGATTTGGTAGCAACTCCACTTGGAAGATTTCCATATTCATCGAGTCTTAAAAGTTCTCCAGGTCCATTAGAAGTAAATATTCTTTTGTTATGTATTCTTGTCATTATAAATTACCTCTAAGTATACCTTATTTTTATAAAAATATCTTCATTATCATATAAACCTGTAGTAAAAGTTATTATTTTTGTAGTGTTATTATAATTATAATCTTTTGGTGAGCTAAATACGAGCCCACTTACTACAACTTCTAATGTCTGTAGAGTTTTATTAGCTAAATCTGTAGATAGGTCGATAGTAGTTTGGCCTTCACTTGATATTAACTCTTTATAAATTATTTTTTCTTCTGCAGATATTATATCCCAGGTTCCATTATTAGAATAATACATCTTTTTTAATTCAGGATTAAACAAAAAAGCCTTATCTTCTGAAGATATTGTAGGAAAAGTGTTAGATATATAAACTTCTTTATATAGTGGAGTTGTTCCTCTTGGATCTGTTATTTTAAATCTTCCTAATAGATTATCAAATTCTAAAATAGCAGGATCTAAAGAACCTCTTAAAAATCTAATTCCAGAGGTACCTAAAGGAGAACCTGTTGTGTCTGAGGTAATTCCTTTATTAATTTCTACATATTGATCAATAATTCTTAATTCTTCTTTTAAAAGTTCTTGAACTGATTCTAATATGTATAATCTTTTTACATATAAATCATCAATACCCATAATATCAATAGCAAAACAATTTGGATCTTGATAGTTCTTAGAAAAAGATAAGAACTTTCCTTTAAATATTGCACTATTTGCAGGAAAATTAGAATCATAATTAGGATTGTTAGTATCTGGATTAAAATATAATCTATCGGGTGGTAAAATATTGTTAGAAACTTGACCGACAATATTCCACTTGTTATTATATTTTAAATATATAAAAATCTGATCACCAACAGTACCTGCTCTAATAATTCCAGGCACATCAGGAATAGAATCTACAGGAGTATTTACAAAATGTGTAATTACTTCTTCTAGTTTTTCTCTTTGAAGTCCTATTGATGTTGAAAAATCTAAAAAGGGCATATTAATCACCAGTATTAAAATATCTTATTATTGATATTTTACCATTTTTATTTTCTTTAAATGTTAATGTGCTATTGGTTATTGTATAATCTGAATTTTCTTCTAATAATATTCCATTATAATATATTTTTATAAATAAATCTAAATTAGTAATATTCCAAGGTAATTTTAGGGTTTTTGAAGAATCTATATCTATACTATATCTGTTAATATTAAACATTGTTAGTATTATATTATCAGGCATTTCTAAAGTAGTTCTTATTATAGAGAGTTTTCCAGATATCGGAGCTAATAACGATATACTTTTTTTATCTATTGAAATAGAGTATTCGCTAGAATCTACTAATTTTCCATCTAAATATAATTCTATTAATAAATCTTTTTTTGAATCGTATTCTCTCCATGGGAGAGGAATTGAAATCGCACTATTTATATTTCCAACACTATAATTATACATATGAATATAATTAGCAACATTAATTTTACTAATAGGTTCTTCAGAATAGCTGCCTTCTATAACATCTAAATCCTTATAATTAGAAATATCTATCTTTAATTTACTTGCTATTTCTCCTAATAAGGTTTCTAAAGTGTAAAAAACTTTATATAAACTATTCTTGTCTTTGAATTTCAAGATCATTGATTCTATCACCAAGATTCTTTATTAAAGTTTCAAGAGTTTCTATTTTTAAGTTTAGATCTTTGATAGAATTTTCTAGATTTTTAACTCTTGTTTTTTCTTTTTCTGCGTTTATTTCTTCAGTAGTTGGTATGTAGATAATAGCGCCTGAACTTGGATCTCTATATTGTCTAGGCATTATTTAAAATCCACAGAAGCTGAAGATGTTATGACTCTAAAATTCTTCAATATTGGAGAAACGTCTTGTGATTCTGGGTTTGAAAGTTCTATCATAAACTTTATCATTTTTGGATGTAATGGGTAAGAAATTTTAGTTCCAGTAGATATGGTTCCTCCACTCTGGAGTATTTGCAGAAAACTAGAATCAAAGTATAATTTATATTCCTTTTCATAATATAACTCTATTTCGGTTTTTGGTATTGTTATTTCTTTTTCTGTATATAGAGTTATATTACATATAACAACATTAGAATAATCTGGCAATGAACTATTAAGTTCTACCTTTCCACTAAATTCGTCTATGGTATTAGAGATATTTGATGAAATCGTGGATATTGCTAATTCAGAAAGATATTCATCATAAAATTTCCAATCATCTATATATCCACTAATTTGATCTTTATACATTTTATTTGTTGAAGGATCTAGTGTTGATAGTTTTAAAGATCCTATATAAATTCTTCCAGGATTAAATTTTTCAAGACCTCCATTAGAAGTTTTTGGTATAATTTCTTCTGCTACCTGTTTGGTATCACGATAAAAAGATATTATAGTATAATCATCATTAGAATCCCAAGCAATAGCAAACTCTATAAATTCATTTAATTTTATATATTCCATTCTAGGATCTGAGGAAGATATTATTACATTTTCTTTATATCCTATTTCTGGTCTATTTAGTGATGAATTTACTTTCATCCAAAGGCCATCTATATCACCAAATATATATTTATCACTATCTAAGTATTCAGATAACATAAAATGGAAATGTAGAGTTCCATCTTTAGGCATTGAAAATCCAGTATCTATAGTACCTTTTCTTGATAACCTTAATGAAGTTTTTGATACTGATATATTAGAACTATAATCTACAGAATCTAATACTATCCCGTTTGGGGCTATCGGTTTATTATTCGTTCTAGTTTTTATCATGTTCTTTGAATCTTTATAATCAAAATTCAGATATTGCATGATATTATCAGAAGGTTTAAATATTGGGTATAACCTTTTTGGGACATAATAACTATCAGAATATTTATCATCAATATTGGCTATATAGTATATATCAGAATCTACAGGATGTTCATACATCAATTTTCCTGAAGTAATTGATAGTTCATAAAACCCTGTTGAACTATTTAGAACACATGATGAATAGGTAATAAATTCAGAGTTAACCTTTATTATTCCATTTTTAGGAAATGGTACCTTATTTTTAAGAACAACTTTTGTTGAAGTTGATGATAATGGAGTTTGTAAAAGATTACATAAATTTGATTTATAACGTAATTTGAAAACTATATTATTAGAGACTTCAGTACCTATATAAACATTTATACCTCTTATAAAATCTGCATATCTAACATATATGTTTATTTTAGCATTTTCTGTTAGTTCTATTTTTTTTATATTGCTGATTGGGCTTGTAAAAAATACTTCAGGTAATGATAACTCTTTCCCTGGATTTGGAAAAGAAGTAGAAGTTGCTGCTATATAGTAAGTTCCAGCAGCAAAAGCATCAGCATCTGTAGAAGGAATAATTTCAACTTCTGTTATAGCAGGAATATTAATAACAGTTGGAGTAAGTGTTAGATCTAATTCATTATATAAACTTCCATTTATATTTTTTGAAATATTATACCCAAAACCGGAGGAACTGCTGGATCTAACAAAAGTTAAAAAATCTTTAGTATCGATCCAGCTAATTCCATCAAAGGTGAATTTTAAGTTTACTGCATCTGATGTAGTAATTCCTGAGTAATTTTCTTGCCAAAGCACTCTAAATTTATTAAAATCTAACATTATGATCCTCCGGCTATATAGAAATCGCTTTTGTTATATATTTTCCAATATTATTATATTTAGCGAAATCTATTGCTAATGTATCTAATATAATAATTGGAGAAATTCTATTAGAATTTGTTTCTAATACTATTTTTATCCTCATTTTCATACCTAAAGAATACTCAGGTATATTTGTTATTGTATATAGTTCATTTGGTTGTAGTAATTTCCATTCGTTATCATTATTAATATCTTTAATATTTATCCCATAATATAATTTTATATCTGTAGATTCAAATTTAGCATATTCTAATGAAGAATTGAACATATAAAAATTACCAATTCCAGAGTCAAATGCTTCAGATATAAAAGTTTCATTTTCTTCAAATTGGGCTCTATACAAAACAAAAGTTATATCACTATCTTGTAAAGGAGACCAAGACCCATAGTTTGAAGAAGTAAACATAACTCCAGAATGTGGTTGTGTAGAAATATTATCACCACTGTTTACATCTCGTCCATTAAGTTTTGAATACCAAAGTTTGAATCCTGAGACTTCTGATCCTAATATAAAAGCATATTCTTTATTTTTTTCAACATAAACTATTCTATCAAATTTAATTTTTGTTGCTTTATCAGCTTTTGTGCTTGTAGAAATCATACTTTTAGGAATAATAGTTTGGTATATAATGTTTCCTATTGGAAGCCCATCTTTCATCTCTTTTATCATAAAATAACAATAGGTATTATCTTCAGTAGGTATTCCACTAAAAAACAAATCAATACCTGTAAGAAAGGTGTCTTCATTGAACCCAAAAGATTGGGCTATAGGATCTTGGTTATAATAAGACTCATGATATTGTACATATTTGTCGATATTTATTGAAGATTTTTTCCCACTTGTTATTTTATCTAAATCTTTGAAGTATGAAAGTCCTTCAAAAGTAGTAAATCCTAAAATGTTGTTAAAATTTTTATTACTACTAATTGTAGTAGTTTTTATTGTCCTAATTCCTGTTGGAATATTTGAAGGTAATATTCCTCGAACTTTGAATTCTCCTTTAAGATCTGTAATTATATTTCCTGATGTTGTTCCTACTGTTGTCTGAGTTCCTGGATAAGGTTCAACATACATTCTTACATCTTCTATCATGAAAGAAACTTCAGTTTTTGGTGGATAGTTCTTACCTTCTAAAACAACTTCTAAAGATTTGATATAAGGGAGAGATATATTTTTTAGTTCATTTATTACTGTACCTGATTTTTCATTACTTGATGTTTCTAACTCTGATGAGAGAGATTTTTTGTTATATCCTGTTAATTGAGATATTGTCGTATTTGAATATAGCAACCTAGTAGGTTCATATATTAACTTTTCGTCAGGATTACTACTATCATAATATACTGTTTTATTTGGTGTTATAGATAATCCTACTACTTTTTTTACTTGTAAATATGGGTTAATATCTATTACATCACTAGCATATCTTTGCCAATCTGCTATAATATCATCTGTATATTTTGTAGTTAATACTGAATTAGATTCTTTGACAATTCCTTTTTTATCTTTAAATAATATTTTATCACTACCTATAGTATTGACTGTTAATGGCAGTTTTAATTCTTGTGACACAACATCTAATGTACATTTAAACTGCTGATGATATATATCAGCTTTTTCAAAATTCCCAAAAGATTCCGCAAAAATTCCCTTTAGTGAATATAAAGATTCATTAACAGAAGATATGTGAAGATCTTTTGTCTCTCTCTCTAGTGTAGTCATTACAAAATTATTTTCTAAAGTGTCTAATCTATTTTTTATTTGATGAATTACTGTTACTGGAGTTCTATATATTCCGGAAGAAATTATCTCATAATTTTTAGGATCTATTCCAGGTAAAACCTTAATTTTGCCTAAAGGAAGAGCATCTATAGGAACATCAGGTGGATAAATTTCATAATCTTCTCCTGGTAATCCATTATATACTTTCAATTCCCCGGAAGAATTTATAAATACAGAATCAAATCTTCCTAAATACCAAGAATAATCGATATAAAAATCTCTATTATCTAAAGGTCTATCAGAAATAAACTTAATAGAATATTCATTATTAGATCCTTTAACTAGTTGGTAATCTACACCAGGAGTAAAAATTTTGTTTCTTATAATATTTATATAATATGTAGAGTTTGCAACAGGTTTAGTGGATCCAACCCAAAGAATTCTTTGATTTCCGTCTATAACATAGTCTTGGTTTATCTGATAAACTGTAGTTCCTTGTTTTATTTCTGATACTGATAGTATTGGGTAATATTCAGAAGGAATTACATCATATAAACTGACACTTGAAGCAACCATTGGAATATTTTTTTGTTCTACAGGTCCATATACGGTTTCCACTTCTTTAACAAATTTGTGATAAAGAACATATTCATCTATAGAATTTTTAAAGGTTCTGCTTTCTGGAATAGATCCTGTAGACTTATAATCTACAGGACCTTTTACAGGTATAAATACATCCTGGTTAAAACTAACTTCAAACCCTTTTACATAAGCTCTACCAGAAGTTATTATTATATTATATTTATTTCTTCCATATTCTCTATTTGCTTCACTCTTTACTAATAACCCCTCAGCTATAAAGTCCCCAGAATCATCATACATTCTCTTTGCCATCTGTTTGTTTATTTCGCCTAAAACAGGTTTAGATTGATTTTGTTGTGGTATTGATATTTCAAAATCGTCTGGAGTTATTACTACTGGAGTTTCTGTTGTGCCTGAAGTTGTTGTGGTTATTTTAGATTTCACTTCAAATTTTAATATATCTACTATAGCTTTATTACTTGCTGATATAGAAGCATAGCTACTTTCACTAAATATTCTAGGAACAACTATTAATCTTAACCTGTGTGACCCAGGTTCACCATATCCTTCATAGTTTTCTGCCGGATTTGCTAATGTTGGATCTTCAGCTTCTGTTATTATTTCTTTAAGTAGCTCAGCACATAGATATACTTTTCCGGTAGGTACTTCATTTTTATTTTCATCAGAAGGATCAAACAACCATTCAGTTTTATCAACTTTAACAACAAAACCTTCTATATATAATTGGCCCTCTTCTAAAACAAATTTGGAAGTGCTCTTATTAAAATAAAAGTTACATCCAGAAACTATAGAACCATTGTTTATCAATAAATTTGTTATCTTTTTTAAATTACTATATACTAATCCTGTAGCTGTTGTTAATTCTCTATTTTGGAATGTTGTATTAGGGACTCCTAATACTTGAACATATCCTTTTTCTGATTCATTTTGGGTATTATCATAATATGGATATGATTCTAGATTTTTTAGTATTTTGGCCATTTTAAAACTCCTATAAATCTGAGACTAGAGTACAGATTAATGTATTTAAACTATTGGTGTTTTTATTATCACTAATCATATCTATTCTAAGTTTTAGTGATTGAGGTGATACTATAGAATTATTTTGATCTCTTGTTACAGGACAAAAAGAAGTAGTCTTAGCAAATAAGAGATTGTTGTCTATTATTTCAAATTCTGAATTTGAATTTAATTTTGGCTTTCTACCATCGTATACACTTTCAGTAATATCTGAATAATTATATAATTCTATATTAGTAGGTTCGTGTATACTTGCAGTACTTCTAAAACCTCTTGCACAATTCAAAAATGAGGTTTCTGTTTTGGAAGAATATTTAATAAATTCATTTTCTATTTTTATTATTCCACTATTAGGAAAAGACTTAGTTGAAACAACATTAATTATACTATCATCTAATCCAATTCCTGTACTACATGTTGTAGATGCTAAACTATCGAATACTTTTATCAAATTTCCTGTTCCTATTTGTCTATATAGTCTAAATCCGGAGCTTAAACTATCGATATTAACTTTTAATCTAATTTTAGAATTTGCTGAACTTACTGATACTATATGTGGAGCATAAGTACCATCTTCATTTTTCATAAATACTTCGTTACCAGTAGAATCTAAAGTAGAAATAATATATGAAACAGTACCAGGATTAAAACCTCCACCAATTTCAGTAGAAGATTCTATTATCTTAGGATTATTTAATTTGAATTCATATTCAAATTCTTCTTCTTTAACAACCCCAATATTACCAAATACATATTTTTCATTAGTTTTAGTTTTAACTAAACTTCTCCAAGTTTTTGAATTATCAGGAGAAATATAAAATCTGCTATTAGTTTGTGCATTAGGCTGAGAAACAACACAAGAAACTTTTGCTTTTGTAGAACCTTCAGAAGTATAAAACATTCTGCTATAATATGAAGAATTTGTTATATAATTATACGATGCCAATAAAGGTGTTAAATGAATTATAGGAGTAAATTCTTTATTCTTAGAAAGTAATCTGCATCTTAGTAAAAGCTTAGTTGTTTCAGGTATTGTTATATTTGAATATGGTTTGAAAGCTACCCAGGTCTTGTTTGTTGTATCATCTACCGAATATTCATATACTACCATAGAATCTGAAGAAGTTGAATCTTTATAATCAGCTAATAGTGTAAAATTTGAAGTAGGTCTATCAAAATTAATAGTTTCAAATTCTATAACACTTTCATAATAATTTTCAGTTTTATTAAGTTGAGTATTATCTATTGTGTAAATTTTATATACTAAAGAGCTATTATTATATGGATAGTATGTAGTATTATTTCCTGAAGTAGAAGTAGGAACTACAAAATAATTAATACCTGATATAGTATTATTAGAAGAATTTGACTTTTTACCTAACTCTGCGATAGTTAGTTCAGTATTATTATTTTTTCCAGTTATTGATATACCATAACTTTTATTAGAATATAGTAATACTGGAGTTTCCATAGATATTTTGGCCCATTTTGATAATTGGTCGTATGAAATATCTGAGGTTTTTGCACATGTTTTTCTTGCTAATATTTCTACTACTTTACCATTAACGAATTCTACAATTTCAATATTTAATGGGGAAGATAAATCCAGATTTTCTATTTTTAGGCCAATTTCTAATAAAGAAACATCTTTAGATACAGAGATTGGTTGTATAATACTGTTAATATTGCTTATTCCATATTTAGATACGCCAAAAGCACTATTCTTATTCCGTAATCCTGTAGATACTAAAGACTTTAGAGAATCGATTATTCCAGTAAGATTGATTTCTCTTATAAGATCTTCACCTTTATCTCTTTTGATAGTAACTTTATTTATTCCTGAATAATACTCAGGGATAGTAACTAAAACTATAAAATTTCCTTGGCTATTTGCTTTAATTTTATTATTAATAGCTTCAGACCCACTAAATAATTCAGAATTATTTCCTAAATATATTTTCTTTTCACCAAAAGGAGGATCCTGAATTGTAATAAAATATTCATTAGCTGTAGTATCTTTAACGATATTAGGGATAGTACATTCTAAAACATTATTATTTAAAGTTAGAGAAATATTAGATTCATTACCTTCAAAATTTCTACCAATTACCAGACACTTTTTACTTCTTGTTTCATTAAGTGGTCTAAAGATATCTAATAAATTCTCATAGGATTTTATAATATTTTGTATATTCGAAGAAGTTCTTCTTAAATCTTGAATTGTGCTATTTGTTCCTAATGTTGATATAGTATCTAAGGTGTTATTAATATTTACATCAGGATTGCTTGGTATTATACCATTTGTATTTATATATAGGTTTTTTAATATTGTAGAATTTACTATATTTAGTTTATCGATATTATATCCATAAATTCCTGCAAATTCTACATCAGGATTTATGTTTGATGTTGTAAAAGTTGAAATATTTATTGTAGAGGATTCTTCTTCTTGTGATTCTATTACTAAAGTTTGCCCAGTATTTTGCATATATCCATAATCTCTATCATGGAATATAATATCATATCTTTTAGGATTTAAGGTTTTATATGTTATGTCAATCCCTGATATAAGTTTACCCTTATTTATATCTATTAAAGAATTTAATAGACCATTACCAATATCTGTTCTTTCATAAGTTCCTAAAGTATCCGCAAAAATACCTTTTAAATTTCCTGTATATTTACTCTCAGCAGATTTCTCTAATTCAGACATTGCTATATTTGATTCTAAGTTATCTACTTTATTAATTAATGTTCTTAAATCTGAAATAGGTGTTCTAAACCATTTATATTCTTTAATATTATTTTCATCATTACTATATGGACTTATTATAATATCTGATATTGGAAGTACTGATGAAGGAACTGCAGGTTTAGATAATTTATCCTTTTCTGTAGGAGCAGAGGCATATAAAGATATATTATTATCAGAAGTTATTCCTAATGTATACATACTATATAATAGATATTCATAATCTACTATTCCATTTCTACCAATTATACTTCCGGATTCTGGAAGTATATAAATTCCCCATTTTGGGGTTATTTCTTTATTAGAATTGAAGCTATAAGAAAGTTTGAATATAGTATTTAGTGGAATATTCAAAGATTCTATAGTTTCTTTTAATTTAAATTTGCCTTCTTCGATATAATAATGTTCTGCACTTAATATGTATTTTGTAGAATTTAAATCGTAAGAAACTTCAATAATATGTTCAATATTATAGATATTGTTATATTCTACAGAAGCTCCTAGATATGTTATTTCCTCATTTAGTTGTAAAGAATCTCCTTTTATTAAATAATAATCTAAATTTAGAGTCAATTCTTTTTGTTTTATATACTCTACAGAATATGAACCTCCTGAAGGTTCTTGTCCATTATTAGCCCAAGATAAAAATCTACCATTTAAGAGAAAACAATCACTATTAGGTCCTATTGTATAATTAGTAAATCCTTGATAAACTCTTTCTATAGATAAAATATTCTCATCAATATAATCATATCCATTATTATTTCCTTTTTGGATATTATTCTTAGTTACTCTTACAGGAACCACTACTTTAGACACCGACTTGACAGGTTGTCTAAATAGAGGAATTGGAGTTTTTGTTATTGTAAATATTTCTCCAGTAGTTTTTGAACTAGATTCTGTTTTATTTATATTAAATGATTTTTTGTTATTTAAAGAAAGTTTTTTACCATCAATATAATAAATTCCAGGAGATACTTCTAAAGATAATGTAGTATTTGATGTTGGTATTAATCTACATTCAAGACCTGAACATATAAAACTTCCAGAAATATCTTTTACAGCCTCTTTTACTTTATCATCTATATATTTATAAAGTTCTGAGTTTTTTGTATCTTGATTTACATTATTTCCTGTATTAGGAAGTGTAGGATTATCAACGATCTCTTCTGAATATTTTGTTTTTGTTGAATATTCATATGTTAATATTCCATTATTATACTTAAAAAGAGGAATTAATGCTAATGATGAAGTGTCATTATTATTTAAAGTATATGAATATGTATAAGATATTCTGTGAGCTCCAGGTTTTCCTTTATTTGAAGTATCTGATGAATCTAATAAAGAAGGATCATCTTCTTCAGTAATAAGATTTTCTTTTATTGATGCATAGATTATTTCTTCTCCTACCCCGGTGATATATAGTTCACCTTTAGGAAAATCATGGATAAAACCATCAAAATATATTTTACCTGGAGATATTAATATTTTTTTAGATGTTTCCGAAATTCCGATATTATATAAGATTTCAGAATTTTCAAATATTTCTTTAACTTCATCACCAGCAAGTTCTCTTTTCCAAAATCCTATTTCTTTAATATAACATGGAGTTTTTTTAAATGAAGAAATCTCACCAAAGGAACCAAAGTAAAGTTTATCAACCAATTTAGTAGATTTTAAATATATAGGAAGTGTTATTTGTGATACTAGGTTACCGTCTATATATAGTTTTGCTTGTGTTGTTGTCTGTGTTAATACCAAATCATGAAAAGTATTTGTTGTTAATGTATTTTTATTTATTATAAAACTAAACGGTTTGTCATAACTTAAAGAACCATCTGAAATAATTAGATAGAATTTTAAATTACCAGTATTACTGTCTTTTGAGGTAACCAATCCCCACATATTATTTTTTATATAGTCTTGGTTATCTCCAAATCCTAAAATTCCACACCCATCATTATAAAAAGAATCATTAAATTTTATTTTTAGGTAAACCGAACAGGTAGTAGGAACGTAATTTAATTCTTTAATAAATGTTGTTGTATACTTTCCATCTAATATAACATATTTAGAAGTACCTGATGTTTCTATTAGTGAAGGATACATTTCAGGATTTGTTTGGTATCTTTCATCATAAACAAATAGGTCCTTACCTAAAGTATTTTTCAGTTTTATTACTTTCATACACAGGTTCCTCCGATTATATATCTACCAAATCTATAGTATTGTTACTAATATTTGATAATATGTGTGCTTTTAATATTATGGAATCTTTTATTTTATTTTCAAATTCTGCTAATATTAATTTATTATCAGTTTTTATGGACATAAATTTATTAAGTTGATCTATTATTATTTTTTGAATACTAAAAAATTCTTTAGTAGTTAGATAATGTCCTTCTTTATTTACACCTAAAAAAAATCTAGTATTAGTTTTTATAATATTTTCTGTATCATCGTATATTTTTTTAAGTTCTTCAGAAACGTCTATTAAATTTTTATGATTTACAGGAGTCATATTTCTAATATCTCAAATGATGATATTTGTACTAAAGATTGACATTCTGTTGAGAGCTTTTCTTTCTCTAGATTTTTTAGACCATTTAATATTGAAGAGTCTTCTAAAAAGAAGTCAAAAATCTTTTTCATATTTTCTAAAGGATATAATGACAATGCTGTAATTTCCTTAGCTTGTAATACTCTAGTAGGAAGTGCTAGAATTTTTGTATATCCTTTAATAATATCCTGATTTATATCTAAATTATAAGGAGGTTTAGTAATATCAATTTTTGTTAACATCTTTCCAAATCCTTTTTTACTATAGGATGATTAAATACATATTTATATTTTTCGCAAAATAATATCATTGTTTTTACAACCTCTGGAGAAATGATATTATAAAAAGATTCAAAATCTATATAATTAAGTTGGTTATGATGAAGAACATTATTTGCAAAGCATGTATATTTCATTAGTATATGGTATAGACCTTTAGCTATAGACAGATGAGTTTCTTCTTTTGATATGTTTAATTTATTTTTATAAATTTTTGAATAGAATTCTTCATAAAACATGTCAAAATTATTATATTTTTTAATTTCATCATAAATTTTTGTTCTATTTTCATAATTAATATTATCTAAAGTTCCATAGGATCCTCTTTCTTTGCCAGGGGCATTAAAAAAGTGATGACACCAATATACATTGTTCTTACTATCCAATCCTGCATAAACTGTACCACTTCCGCAAGGACCTATATCATTATTGTATAAAAAGCCTTTAGCAAATGATAATATTTGTGCATCTAAATATTTAGTAAAATTTCCATATTTAATAATTTTCTTTTCTGAAAGTTCAGAAAAATAATTTAGATAGCTTTTTAAATATGTTAAAAATTTCTCTCCATCTTCTTTAGTGTATTGAATTCCTTGACATAGATTTGGAAAATATGATATATCATTAAGTCCAAATTTTGAATATAGATTTTCATCTTTAATATATTTATTCAGTATTTTTCTCGGTATATCATAGGCTTGATTTTTTGTTATCTGTGAATAATTTAAGGTTCCATGAGTACATGGAAGTATTCTCAAATTAGTAAAATTTTCTTTCATAATTTCTTTTATAAATGTTATATAAAAATTATAACAGTCTTTATAAGAGTTCTTTCCACTTTTATATTTTCTATTGAGATTGTGTAAATATGAAGGAAAGTCGATAGATGCTTGAACAAAAAATAATATTTTTTTATTTTTTAACTCTGCTTCGCTATTAATATCATCAAAAAACTTTTTTATTGTCGTTATATATTCTTTTTGATATGCAAAATTACTAGAAATAAAAAATTTAATATCTTCTTTTTCATAATTTTCTAATATATATTTTATATATAATCTTAGTTGTTTTAGACTAGTTGGAAGCATTGTTTCAGCACCCCAAAACTGAAAGGTATCTACATTAGGAAAGGTTTTATGTATTTTTTCAACTTGGGTTTTTATTTCAGCTTCATTTAAATTTACAAATTGTTCATTTTTTTCTTGGTATTCTTGATAATAACAATATGAACAGGCTAATTGACAAATATTTGAAATTTCAATGAGTAATGATGAACAAATTGAAAAATCTACTATATTATTATTGTTATTATTACAGATGTTGCAATTTTCACAGCTCATTATTAAGTCTCCTAAGATTAAGTTTTAATATAAAAAATAGGGCAGATTTCTCTACCCTATTTTCTGCTACTATTTAACTTATGTCAAGCATAAAGTTTAATATGGATCATAATTTACATTGATCATTAATCTTCCTGCCAGTGGAAGTTCGTCATTACTATGAACTATTATTTTTTCTACAGGATCAGTACTTAATTTCTTAAGAACAATTCTATATTTAATAACAGTACTATTAAAATTAGCAGGAGTTGAACTATTGAATCTTGGAGCTGATGTAGAAGTAAGGCCTATATTTCCATAATCAATAAATTCAAAAGTAAACTTATCATCAACCTTTTTAATAGAACCTACAGGGAATCTCCATATTGAAGGAATAATATTAGTTGGACTTTGTCTTATTAAAGTATTATTTGGAACCAAATATAACACTTCTTCTACTAGATGTATAGGTTTTGCAGATAATATTCCTTCTATTCTAGCACCTCTCACAACTCCAGTAAGTTTCCCTCTGAGTGTTCCTTCTAATGTTTCTGTTGTTTTACCTGTATAGGTAAAATATTCACCATTAGAATATAGAGTTCCTGAAGTTGGTAAGTTCTGAATTTCGGTTTCTCCTATATAAAGATCAGATTCTGTACCATTTACTAATAGATTTTTCTTTAAAGTAGCAGTAGCACAAGAATCATATAAGATAGTTAATGTTTCTGCAGAACTTCCTCTATAAATTCTATAACCTGTAGCATTAGGATCGAATTCTATATTTAGTTTTACTGCTCTATTATTAGCACCAACAACTACAGACTTAGTTTCAATTCTACGAGATTCATTATAGTTTTCATCTAATAGTGCTACCGCGTAGTAGTATGTTCCTGAGGTTAGATTACCTGCTATATATGATGGTGTAGTTTCTATCCTATCTTGAGATTTTGTTGCTTCAACCGCTGTAAAATTAGGAGCTAAGATTTGTAAAGAATCTTCATAGAAGTATTGATAAATAGGACTTCCGTTATATTCTTTATCATAATCTTTTATTTTTGTTACTTTGCTTAGTGATAGATTTCTCCAAGTATATCCATAGTCTGGGCTATATTGTATTTCAACATCAGATTTTTGTGGAGAATTCATTGTGTCTATAAATTTGTCAATATATAGATCTACATTATTGTATTTACCAACTGTTCCATTTTTACTCACATAAACAGCAGGTAATACATATTGTCCTAAAGTTATTGAACATATAGGAGAAACTGATGGTGATGAATATCTATTTAAGCTTACTAACTTTGTTCTAACTTTTATCTTACTAGCAGCTTTTTGAAGATATATAAATTCTCCTTGTCCAACTTCGCTCCAGCTAGTCCAAGAACCATTCTCAAAAGTAGAATATTCTAAAAATACAATTCCTTTCCCATCTGAAGTGGTGTTAAATAGTTGATCTACAGAGAAGAAATTAGCTTTTTCTAGTTTTTTGGTTCCTATTTCAGAATTTGTTACTGTTGGGACATCAATTTCATCATAATAAATATATGAAGCTTTTCCTTCAAATCCATTTATTGAAATTGATTCTAAGGTTGATGATGTATTCCAGAAATCTGCAATGTGCAATATATATTTTAGGTCTTCTGTTATGTAAGGAACCCAGGTATTAAGGTTTGGAGAACTCATTAAAACTCCAGGATCTTGATTACCTAACACTAAAACTTCTTTACCTGCTGCAAAACTTTCAGCAACCTCGGGTTTTCCTGCTTCACAGACCCAAGTTGTTATACTTTCGTCATCACTGCCTATAAGTACTGTATATTGTTTATTTCCTACTAATCTTGTAGGATTACTGAATATAAAGTCTGTTCTTGCAGTACCTAAATTAGGATCTCCATCAACTTGTGTTAGATTAGTTGAATAGAATAGATATGATACAGGACCAAAGATATTTTCAGTTTTTTCTGCATTTGGATATCCAGTTTCATCTAGTTCTTTAAATCCTATTGAAATTTCTTTATTAGGAACTAGATTCTTAAAATATGTACTAAATTTAGTAATATAGATGTCTGAAGCTTTATCAATACCGTTTATAATAGGAGTAGTAGCTTCAGTATTTACACCAAATGTTTGCCCTAAAGGATCATTAGTACACCAATAGTTATGTTGACAATTCGTACTTCCTACAACACACCCAGCATCAGAAGTGCACCACCACCGCCCTGTAGCAGGAGTATATACTGTCCAATGTCCAATACAACACTTGGTATGAGCACAGTGACTACAATGACTACAATCACTGCAAGTGCTTACACAACACTTACTCACACAACAGTTACTCACACAACAATTGCTTACACAACATTGAGAACAACTTTCATTTTTCCAACTAGTAGAAGCTGTAGAGGTAGATGTTGATGTTATTTTTTTCCAAGTATATTCAACATTTTCGTCTATAATAGAATTTTTTGCTATTTTAGTATCAGCACCAAAGAATTGTGTAATAGCTTGTAACCCAGGAGCTTTAAAAACAACAGTTCGTATTCCTACTTTAATTTTTTCAGGAATTCTGAATTGGGCTTCAAAGATACCTTGATCATCTGCTTTTATTGTTCCATTAGTAGAAGTTTCTCCAGGTCTTCCAGGAATAGCAAATAATTCTACTTTAACGCCTTCAAAAAATCCTTCAATGTGATCAGTATTTGGTAACCATCCATGTCCTTTAACTGTTACT
>Ga0208695_1001521_pt1 | contig 19065 bp, 14 predicted proteins | sample AD_UKC111_MetaG_FD_184449 | JGI IMG/M metagenome (GOLD analysis project Ga0208695, IMG submission 184449) | Active sludge microbial communities of municipal wastewater-treating anaerobic digesters from Hong Kong - AD_UKC111_MetaG (SPAdes)... | ecosystem: Engineered > Bioreactor > Anaerobic >...
GTCCCGAGAGCCCCGAGAATCATCATCGCCGCGAAGAACTGCGCCAGGGGCTTCCACTGCTTGCCGAGCCCCTTCTCGATGTAGTACATCGGGCCGCCGTAGAAGTTGCCCTTCTCGTCCCTGACGCGGTAATGAACGGCCAGGGTGACCTCGACCATCTTCGTCATCATGCCGAAGATCGCCACCACCCACATCCAGAACACGGCTCCCGGCCCGCCGATGGCGATTGCCGTCGCGACTCCCGCGATGTTCCCGTTGCCGACCGTTCCCGCCAGCGCGGTCGAGACGGCCTGGAAGGGCGTCATGGTCCCCTCGCCTTTCGTCTTCCGGTCAAAAATCTTGAACAGGGTGTTCTTCAGCACGAACCCGAGGTGCCGGATCTGGAAAAAGCCGGTTTTGAAGCTGAAAACGATGCCGCAGGCGAAGATCAGGATCATCATGGGCCATCCCCACAGCTGCCCCGCCAGCCAGTCAAAGAACGCGATCATCTCCGTCCCTCCCGGAAAAGAAAGATAGGCCTTCACCTGAAATGAAGGTTGTTTTCTGAGGATACGTCCTGAGTTATAATTTTCAATACCTTAATATATCGTTATCTTTATAAGCAGGACTTATAGGGAGGCCTTGCAATGAACCTGAACCAGCTGAGGGTTTTCTGCACCGTCGTCTCAGAGGGGGGATTCCTCCAGGCTTCGCGAACCCTCTACATGTCGCAGCCGGCCATCAGCCAGCACGTGGCTGCCCTGGAAAAGTCCGTCGGGGTCCGGCTTTTCAACCGGAAGGGGCGGAACGTTTCGCTGACGCCGGAAGGACGGACCCTCCTTGTCCTGGCGAAGGAGGTCCTGGAAAAGGCGGACGGGATCCCGGAGCGTTTCCGCGAAATGAAGGAACTGAAGACGGGCAAGCTTTCCGTTGGTTTCGAGCCTCACCCGGCCATGAGCCTGCTGCCTCCGGTCCTGAAGCGCTTCCGGACCGAGTTCCCGGATATCCAGGTGACCCTTCTGACCGACCGGCAGGGTTCTCTCCTTCAGCGTCTTGCGTCCGGAGAGATCGAAATGGCCGTCGTCGGGGGAAACCGCAGGAACCTGCCCAGCACGGGGCTCATCACCCGTTCGCTGGGCATGGAAAGCCTGACCCTGATCGCCCCTCCGGATTTCCCGCGGCAAGGCACCGCCCCTCTTCCCCCGGAAGCCCTGAACGGGGAACCCATCGCCCGCTACATCCCCACCTGCTTCCTCTCTCCCGTGGTGGAAGATTACCTCCTTCAGCACCAGGTGAAGCCGAAATCCGACCTGTGGCTGGACGACCCGGCCGTGGCCGCCCGCTTCGTTTCGGAGGGAATCTGCCTGGCCATCGTGAACCGCGGGATCCTGGGAGGAAGGGCTGCCTGCTTTCCGACCCGGGAGATCCCCCTGGAGGGTCTCGAAGCGATCAGCTGGGAAATCAGCGCGGTCTATTCGAGCCGCCTGGGACTTTCCTACGCCGGGTGGGCCTTCGAGAAGATCCTGGAATCCGAGGCGTTAAGGATCCTGAAATCGGCATGAAAAAGGCGGGGGTCTCGGGAGGGCCCCCGCCCTGGACAAATGCCTGCCGTTTCTCTCGGCGCCGCCTCAGGCCTCGAAATCCGGGTAAAGCGGGAACGCCCGGCACAGCTCCAGCACTTCCCCCTTGATCCGGGCCAGTTGCTCTTCATCCTGCGGGTCCTTCGCGACGCGCTCGATCCATTCCGCGATTTTCGCCATCTCTGCCGGGCCGAACCCTCTCGTGGTCACGGCGGGAGTCCCGACCCGGAAGCCGCTCGTCACCATGGGAGGCTGAGGGTCAAAGGGGACGGCGTTCTTGTTCACGGTGATCCCCGCCCTGTCGAGGGCAACCTCCATCGCCTTGCCGGTCAGCCCTCGATCCGCCAGGCTCACGAGGAGAAGATGATTGTCGGTTCCCCCCGAAACCAGCCTGAAATTGCGCCTTGCCAGTTCCTCTCCCAGCACGCGCGCGTTTTCCACGATCCTGCGCTGGTATTGGGCAAAGTCGGGCTTCAGGGCTTCCTGGAAGGCCACGGCCTTGGCGGCGATGACATGCATCAAGGGCCCTCCCTGCATCCCGGGGAAGATCGCCTTGTCGACCGCCTTCGCCTGCTCGGCCCGGCACAGGACCATGCCGCCCCGGGGTCCCCGGAGGGTCTTGTGCGTCGTGGTGGTGACGAAGTCGCAGAACGGCACCGGGTCCTTGTGGAGCTTCGCGGCCACCAGCCCGGCGATGTGGGCCATGTCGAACATCAGGTAGGCCCCCACCCTGTCGGCGATCGCCCGGAACGCTTCCGCGTCGATCACCCTCGGATACGCCGTCGCGCCGCAGACGATGAGCTTCGGCCGGTACTCCAGGGCCAGGCGCTCCACCTGTTCGAAATCGATCGTCTCGGTATCTCGGCGCACCCCGTAGGGAACGATGTTGTACAGCTGGCCGGAGAAGTTGACCGGGGAACCGTGGGTCAGGTGTCCCCCGTGGGCCAGGTTCATGGCCAGGATGGTGTCGCCCGGCTTCAGGGCCGCAAAGTAGACCGCCATGTTGGCCTGGGAACCCGAGTGGGGCTGGACGTTGGCGTGATCCGCCCCGAAAAGCTTCTTCGCCCTCTCCCGGGCCAGCTCCTCCGCCGCGTCCACCTCCTCGCACCCTCCGTAGTAGCGCTTTCCAGGGTATCCTTCCGCGTACTTGTTCGTCAGGACGGAACCCATCGCCGCCAGCACCGCCGTGGAAACCACGTTTTCGGAAGCGATCAGCTCGATCTGGTTCTGCTGCCGGCGGGCCTCCCGCCGGATCACCGCGGCAATTTCGGGGTCCGTTTCTTTCAGTTTTTCCCAAGCCTTTCCGTACATGGGCATCACCCTCCCTGGCTCTGATGGGGTCGCTTTAAATTTTCCCACAAACGATGTGTTTAGCAAAATAGATAAAACATTCAACACGAAGCCCCGCGAAATGTCAACACCCGGCCTTCAAACCGGCTTTTGGTATAATTGCTTTGTAGGCAGACCATCTTTTCCCGCCTGGAGGCCAATCCTTTGTTTCTGCCGCTTGAAGAGGACGGACTCGTCGATCTGGGCCGCGTCGTCGCCCTCGTGAGGGAGGGCAACGAAACGGCCATTATCCTGCGCGACGGCAGCGTCATGGCCACGGGGTTCACCCCCATGACCCTGGCCCGCCGCTTCGAGCGTTTCCAGGAGGCCACCCGGCCGGGAGCCCCTCTTGACCGCCCCTTGAAGAAAAGGAAAGGACCGATCCGTTCATGACGCCATCCGCCAAGTACACCGCAAAAGACATCCAGATCCTGGAAGGGCTCGAGGCCGTCCGCCGCCGTCCCGGCATGTACATCGGGGACACCGGCCCCCGGGGCCTCCACCACCTCGTCTACGAGGTCGTGGACAACTCCATCGACGAGGCCATGGCCGGCTTCTGCACCGAGATCGAGGTCTGCCTGAAGTCCGACGGCAGCGTCTCCGTGACGGACAACGGGCGCGGAATCCCGACGGACATTCACCCGCAGACCGGGCGCCCGGCCGCCGAGGTCGTGCTGACCAAGCTCCACGCCGGGGGCAAGTTCGACAAGAAGGCCTACCAGGTTTCCGGCGGCCTTCACGGCGTCGGCGTTTCCGTCGTGAACGCCCTGTCCGAGTGGCTCGAGGTGACGATCTGGAGGGACGGCACGACCCACCGCCAGCGCTTTGAGCGCGGCATCCCCGTGACGGACCTGGAAGCGGGAGAACCGGCCGAGCGAAGGGGAACGCGGATCCACTTCCTCCCCGACTCAACGATCTTCAGTGAAACCGTCTTCTCCTGGGACATCCTGTCCGGCCGCATCCGCGAGCTGGCCTTCCTGAACCCGGGCCTCTGCATCACCCTGAAGGACGAGAACGAGCCCAAGGAGAAGATCTTCAAGTACGACGGGGGCATCGCCCTGTTCGCGGAATACCTGAACCGGGGCAAAACCGTCCTTTTCGCCCCGCCCCTGACGGTCCGGGGGGAAAAGGACGGGGTCATCGTCGAGGTCTCGATCCAGTACAACGATTCCTACCTGGAACGGATCTACGCCTTCGCCAACCTCATCCACACGGTGGAAGGCGGGACCCACGTCAGCGGGTTCCGGACCGCCCTCACCCGGGCCGTCAACGAAATGGCCCGCCGGCAGAAGCTCCTCAGGGAAAAGGACGAAAACCTCGGCGGTGACGACCTGAAGGAAGGACTGACCGCCGTCATTTCCGTCAAGCTGCCGGAACCCCAGTTCGAGGGTCAGACGAAGACCAAGCTGGGCAACGGCGAAATCAAGGGCATCGTCGATTCCATCGTCTACGAGGGCCTGATGGAGCTTCTCGAGGACCGTGCGGACGTCCTCAAGCCCCTGGTCGAAAACGCCGTGAAGGCGCGGCAGGCCAGGGAAGCCGCCCGGAAAGCCCGGGACCTGGTCCGCCGCAAGTCCGCCATGTCGGGCCTCGAGCTTCCGGGCAAGCTGGCGGACTGCTCCAGCAAGAACCCCGCGGAATGCGAGCTGTACATCGTGGAGGGCGACAGCGCAGGAGGTTCTGCCAAGCAGGGCCGGGACCGGCATTTCCAGGCCATCCTCCCGTTGCGGGGAAAGATCCTGAACGTGGAAAAAGCCCGGCTAGACCGCATCTTCAGCAACCAGGAGATCAAGACGATCATCCAGGCCCTGGGGGCCGGGGTCGGGGAAGAGTTCGATCCGAGCAAGCTAAGATACCATCACTGCATCATCATGAGCGTGGACGGGGAGTCCTGCACCCTCGTCCGGGACAGAGACGGCAAGGTTCACTTCGTTCGGGTCGGAACCTTCATCGACGGGCTTTTCCGGGAAGCGGACAGCCCCGATGAATGGTCGGTCCTCTGTTTCGACCCGAATACCGGTCAATCCCGCTATCGACCCATCAAGGCCGTCCTGAGCCACACCCACGACGGGGACCTTTACGAAATCAGGGCGGCCTACGGCCGGTCCGTCACCGTGACAGGGGAGCACAGCGTCTTCGTCAGGGGCAACGACGGCAGGCCCGTCCTGAAGCGGGGCGACGAGATCCAACCCGGGGATGTCCTTGCCTGCCTTTCCAGGCTTCCGGCCGCCGAAACGGCCCCGTGCCGGATCGACCTGGTCCGGGCCCTGCGCGAAGCGGACGCGGAAGAGGATATCGTCCTCCGCGGGCCTTCGGTCGAGGAATACCAGAAACAGGTCGTCCGGGCCGAACACGCGGATGAACCCGAACTGGTCGAACCCAGGGTCCTCATCTCCGAAACCCTCGGGACCCTTCTCCATGACAGGCGAGTCGCCCTGGGGCTGCCGCTGAAGGAAGCCTGCCGAGCCCTCGGGGTTTCACAACCCTGCACGCTTCATGCCTGGGAAAAGGGGACATCGAGACCGACCGAGAGCCACTTCAGGGCCTACGCGACCCTTTTGGGCCTCGAAAGCGAAACCGTCGAGGGGCAATACACCCTCCTGCCGAGCACCCTCGACAGGATATGGCGTGAACAGTACAGGAGCGCCCCCAGGAACCGGGTTCGGCCGTACCTCAACCTGTCCGATCTTCCCCTCGAGGACATCGACACCCTCGGGGAGGAAGTGGTCCTGACCCCGAGGCATTACGCGGACCAGGCGATCCCGAGGATGCTCGCGGTCACGGAAGACCTGTTGTTCCTGCTGGGCTTCTTCATCGCGGAAGGCTCCTTCAGCCTGAGGGGGGGCGTTCGGCTGGCCATCGGGAAAAGGAACGAGCCGCTAGTTCCTAGACTGGTTTCGGCCTTCCGGTCCGCCTTCGGGATCGAACCGGCCCTTTACAGGCCGGGAGGCGGCAGGGCGGCTGAATTGAGAATCCTGAACCGGGTCGTCGGCTCGATCTTCAGACACCTTCTGGGCTTCGAGAACCCGAGGGCCTGGACAAAAGCGGTACCCGACCTGGTTTTCAACGTTACGCCGGGCCTCAAGGAGTCCTTCCTGGAAGGCTATTTCCTCGGCGACGGCACTCTCCTCAAGCGCGGGATCTCCCTCACCACGACCTCCCGCCTCCTGGCGGAACAGCTCCAGTACCTTTTCCTGGAAAGAGGAGTCCTCGCCGGCCTGACCTCGCGCGAACCGAACGGCGAAGCCTCGGGCCTGATCCGGGGCAAGCCGGTGACGACCCGCCATACGGCCTACACGCTCTCGGTAACCGATCCTGCGGACCTCCTGGCCCTGAAGGCCGTCTGGGGAGGACACGGGAACGCCGCCCTTCTCGAAGAAAAGCTGGCCAGATGCAAGGGTTCGGTCAGGAGGACGCTTCGCAGGCCCATGCCGGGAAACCTCGTGGGGCTGCCCGTCAAGGAGGTCCGGAAGGTTCCCTGCGGCGGCCGCCACGTTTACGATTTCTCCGTCGAAGGGGACGAAACCTTCGTCTGCGGCACCGGCGGCGTCTGCTGCCACAACACAGACGCGGATGTCGACGGCGCGCACATCCGGACGCTGCTTTTGACGCTGTTCTACCGCTACATGCCCCAGCTGATCGAAAACGGCCACCTGTACGTGGCCCAGCCTCCCCTTTACCGCGTCTCGGACGGCAAGAACGTCCACTACTGCTACACGGAGAAGGAGCTCAAGGCCATCCAGGAAAAGCTGGGAGACAAGAAGAAAATCTCCGTCCAGCGCTACAAGGGGCTAGGGGAAATGAACCCCGAGCAGCTGTGGGAGACGACCATGGACCCCGCCCGGAGGATCGTGAAGCGCGTGGAAATCGAGGACGCGGTGGCCGCGGACGAACTGTTCAGCATCCTCATGGGCGACAGCGTCGGCCCCCGGCGGGAATTCATCGAGACCCACGCCAGGGAAGTGCGAAACCTCGACGTGTAGAAATGCCAAAGGCCCGCGGGTTTTTCCCGGGGGCCTTCTTCACGGCTTGCCGAAAGCCTTCCTGATGACTTTCTCCTCCGGGGATCCCTTCCGAACGGGCGTCCACGGCGCCCACGACGGTTCCACCAGTCACTGGTCCACCAGGTGCCCCTTGAAATCGTACGTGTAGGCGTCCAGGGCCCGGTAGGCGTTCCGTTTCGGGGAGTAGTGCCACTGGAGAACGTCTCTCAGCTTTCTCGCCGGGACGTCCACCCGAACCCAAATTTCCATGATTTTCTCGCCCGTTTCGGCATCTTTCAGTTCCTTCGTGCCCGCGGGGCTGAAAAGCCACGTTTTTCCCCCCTCGGCGTGGACCGGCTGGAAGGAATCCAGCGGGGGCACGGCAGCGAGGGAAGGAAAAGGCCAGGCAAGAAAACCCGCAAGGACCAGGACCATGATTTTCTTCATAACGATAGTTTATCATGTTGATGTGTCGTTAGCCCCCTGAAACGGCACCCCCTTATCCTGTCGCCCTTCCCCGTTAAACTTGCCGCAACACCTGCGAAAGGGAGAGTGATCCACATGAGCACACCCGAACTGGCAGCGGCCTGGCTCAGGCGGCTCCACCTCGGCGAACCGAAGACCGTCGGCGCACTGACCGTTTTCCCTCTTTCCTGGGAGGTCCCCGGCGTTTTCCCGTACCTGACCCTGGCGGAGGCCCTGGAAAGCCGGACCCTGGTCGTCACCGAAGTGAGCCATGGGGGCTCCGTGCCGGAACTGGCGGTGGAAAACCTGGGCGACACGGCGGTCCTGCTTCTGGACGGGGAAGAGCTAAGGGGAGCCAAGCAGAACCGCGTTCTGAACACCAGCATCCTCCTGGCCCCGAAAAGCCGTTCCGTGATCCCCGTGAGCTGCACGGAGCAGGGACGGTGGCATTACGTCTCCAACGCCTTCGAGGACTCGGGCTTCGTGATGTCCCGGAGCGCCCGGATCGAAAAGAACCTGTCCGTCACGATGTCGCTGAAGGCGGGGCGGGTCCACCGCAGCGACCAGGGAGCCGTGTGGAACTCCATCCGCGACCTTTCCGACCGGGCTGGAGTTTTCTCGTCGACCGGGGCCCAGCGGGACGTCTTCGAGTCCAGGAAGGAAGCCCTCTCCGAGGTTGAACGCGAGATCCCCTGCCGGGAAGGCCAGTGCGGCCTGCTGGTCTTCGCCCACGGGAAGCCCGTGGGGTTCGATGCCGTTTCCCTGCCTTCCGCCTACGCGCGCCTGCACTCCAGGCTCCTGAAAAGCTATGCCCTGGAAAGCTTGATTTCCGAAGAAAAGGGGAAAAAGGAAGCCCCGACGCTCCAGGAGGCCCAGGCGTTCCTGGAAGCCTGCGCCGGCCTGCCGGGCGAAACCTTCCCGGCTGCCGGGCTGGGGGTCGAGTGCCGGTTCGAATCGGCTTCGAAAACCGGCTTTTCCCTGGTTCACCAGGGAGAGGCCATCCACTCCGCCTTTTTCGCCTTGCCGGAGGAAAAAGCAAGAAGGACCCGCCAGGAACCCGCCGGTTTTCTGGCCGACGTCAACCGGCGCAGGAACCTGCATGTGAGCCGGAGAAACGGGGCCTTTCCCCCCGACCGGCTGACACCGCCCGAGCCGTTCCTGTCCGGCACGGGAGCCGGGCCCGAACGGGGGAGTCCCCGCGGAGGCTCCCTCCTCTACGGGGCCGTCGCGGGCGACATCGTTGGCTCCGCTTTCGAACGCCGTCCCGTCAAGACCACCGACTTCCCGCTCTTTTCTCCCGCTTCCCGCTGGACCGACGACACCGTCCTCACCGTCGCAACGGCGGAGGTCCTCCTGACGGGCGGAGATTTCGAGGAAGCCTACCGGCGATGGGGCCGCCGATACCCCGACGCGGGGTACGGCCGGGGCTTCCGGCACTGGCTCCTGTCCCGCCACCCGGAGCCCTACCAGAGTTTCGGCAACGGCAGCGCCATGCGGGTCTCGCCGGTCGGCTGGACCTGCGGCACCCTGGAAGAAACCCTCGAGCTGGCCCGCTCCAGCGCCCTTCCCACCCACGACCACCCGGAGGGGATCAAGGGGGCCCAGGCCGTTGCCGCCGCTGTCTTCCTGGCCCGCAGCGGCGCCTCGAAAACCGAAATCCGGTCGGAGATCGAAACGAGGTTCGGCTACGACCTCCGGCGAACCCTGGACGAGATCCGCCCCGTCTACGCCTTCGACCCCACCTGCCAGGGAAGCGTCCCCGAGGCCCTGATCGCCTTCCTGGAATCGGACTCCTTCGAGGACGCCCTGCGCAAGGCCGTTTCCCTCGGGGGCGACTCGGACACCCAGGCCTGCATTGCCGGGGCCGTCGCGGAGGCCTTCTACGGGGGAGTCCCCGCGGAGGTGGCGGACAGGGTCCGCGCCCTTCTTCCGGCGGAGATGGTCCGGATTCTCGACCGGTTCGGGGCGGTTTTTCCTACCCGGCCATGAGCTGGTAGGCGTAACCGGCCAGGATCCCGCCCGCGGTGACCAGCCCCACGTAATAGCCCAGCACGCGGGGCTTCAGAAAGACCGACATTCCCGCGATCACGGGAATTCCCGTGGCTTTGCCCGTGACCAGGAAAGCCAGGACCGCCCCGGGAGCCGCGCCGGCCTCAACGGCCGACCTCAGGAGGGGCAGGGCGCCGGAATCGGTGAGGTATAGGGGAAGACCCAGGAGCGCCGCGGCGGGAACCGACCAGGCATGAGCCGCGCCAAAGGAAGCGGTCATCCATTCCCTCGGGACGAGGATCTCCACGAACCGGCCCAGGGCGATGAAAAGGACGAACCAGGGAAGGATCCGCAGCAGCCCCAGCCGTACGAAGGCTTCGAGGAACTCCCGGGCCTTCAGTCGCCGGAGAAGGGAACCGGGTCCGCCCCCACCCGGGGCGGGCCCGGCCGCCTTCGCCTCCGCAACCCCGCACCCGCACCCTTTCGATGCCGCGGAGCGCAGCTGCCCCTCGAAAAACCGCGTGCGCCTTTCCAGCTGCGTCGAAAGGACTCCCGCGCCGACCCCGAGGAAGATCGAGGTGAACAGCATCGCCAGGGCAAAGGACCTTCCCAGGAAAACCGTCTCGAACACGAATTCCGAGGGGCTCGTCAGCGGGGAAGACACCAGGAAAGCCATGACGGGGCCCCAGGAAACCGACGACACCAGCATGGACAGGATCACCGCCATCGTCCCGCAGGCGCACAAGGGAGTCAGGGAACCCGCCGCGATCGAACCGGCGATCCCGATCCCCGAACGCCTGGTCATGAAATCCCTCAAGCGCCTGCCGTCCACGTAGACTTCCAGGCCTGCCGCCAGAAGGATCCCGAAAAGAAGCAGAGGCCAGTCCGCCGCCAGGTATCCACCCACCGCTTTTACCAGTTCGCCGATGATCGTCATCCGAATCCCCACTCCCCTTTTTATTTGTATGATGCAAATTTTTGCCCAAAAAAATTCAGCAGCACCTCGGGTTCGACTTCCTCAGGGCGTCCAGCAGGTGCCGCATGGATTCCAGCACCTCGTCCACATGCCCCGCCGGAAGGTTCTTCAGCACGTCCCGGTAATAGGCCTCGATGCTCTCCTCCAGGCGGGAGGCCATCGTCCGCCCCTTTTCCGTCAGAAAGACCCGGACAACCCGGCGGTCTTCCTCCGGCCGGTTCCTCTCGAGCCACCCGTCGCGCACGAGAACGTCCACCACCCGGGTCATCGTGCTCCCGTCGAGATTCATCCGTTCGCTCAGGTCGTTCATCGTGAGTCCTTCGTCGCGGGCGACCTCCAGGAGGGCATAGCACTGGGAGAACGTGAACCCCAGCACCTTCACCCGGTCCCGCTCGAACATCTGGAACGCCCGGACCAGCTTGCGGATGATCTCTCCCAGTTCTTCAAGACAGCATTCCCGGCTCATGGCCATCCCCTCCGTGCGGATTTATTTGTATCATGCAATATTTTTTCGGTCAAGCTGTCTCATTTGTCCTGGGTTTAAAACCGTCCTATAATGAAAGCCAGGCCTTTTCAAAACGAGGAGGGAGGACATGCCCAGGGATCTCAGCTCGATCCGGATCGCACGGCTCAATGACCTGGTCCAGGAACTTTCCATTCACGGATGGCTTCCACGGAAGGAGCTGATGGCCCGACTCGAATACACCCACGGGCGGACCCTGGAGCGCGACCTGACCTACCTGCGAGACCAATACGGCGTGGAAATCGAGTACGACCGGCACCGGAAGGCTTATTGCCTGCGGGGGACCGGCCGCTTCGTCGCGGTCTTCGAGCTGACCGAACGGGAGGTCACCGCCCTGGCGGCCGGCCTGGGAATGGCCTCCCACTTTTTACCCCACCTGCAGGACGAGTGCGAATCCCTTTGGGGAAAGATCCGCTTCCGCCTGCCCGCCGGCCTTTCCGATCACGGGGAGCGCCTGGGGCGGTCGGCCGTCGTGGCCCTCCCCGTTTCCCCCATGGATCCCAAGACTTTCGAAACCTGCCTCAACGCCATCCGGCAATCCAAGGCGATCCGGATCCGCTACCGGTCCCCCTACGGAGACGGCAGCGTGAAATCCTACGAACTCTCCCCCTGGGGCGTTTTCTTCCGGGCCCATGCCTGGTACCTCTGGGCCGGGTGGCCCGAGGCGGGCGAAGCCCGGACCTTCCGGATCTCCCGCATCCAACAGGCTGTCAAGGAAGAGCGCCCCATCGACATGCCCCCTCCCCAATCCGGGTTGGCCGCCTTTGCCCAGAGCGCCTGGTACGCCTGCCCGGGGGAACCCTGCCACGGAATCCGGATCCGCGTGAGGCCCCCGCTGGCCGACGTCGTGGCGGAAACCCGGTGGCACGCCTCGCAGACCCTTGAACGAACCAAAGACGGCACCCTGCTCCTTTCCGCGAAGGTTCCGGACCTGGACGAGGTGGCCCGCTGGGTGATGGCCAGCTCTCCCTATGCGGAAGTGCTGAAACCCCAGGCCCTGAGGGAACGGATCCGGGACCTCGCCTGCGAAACCGCTGGAAATCACGCCTGTTCCTCAAATGGAAACGTGGAGGGGGAAAAATGAACACGGCGGAATTGAAAACCTGGCTGATCTCGATTGGGGCGGCGGTTGCCGGCGTGGCCGACCTCGAGGCCTTGTCCGGCTACCCGACCCTGCCGGAAAACCTGCTGTCGGGCTACCGTCGCGGCGTCAGCATGGGCATTCCCATTCCGAAAGGCGCGCTGGCCGACATCCGGGACCGGTCCACCCCCCTTTACCTGCATGCCTACGAAACGGTGAACCGGCTGCTGGACGACCTGGCGATGAAAACGGCCAACCGGATCGAAGCGCACGGCGGGAGAGCCCTTGCCATCCCGGCCTCCCACACCCTGGACCGAAAAATCCACCGCGGGAACCTCTCCCACAAGGCCGTCGCGAGGCTGGCCGGGCTTGGCTGGATCGGCAAGAACATCCTGCTGGTGAACCCCCAGTACGGTCCCCGCCTCCGTTTCGCCACGGTGCTGACGGACCTCGACCTGGAGGCCGACTCTCCCCTGGAACGCGACTGCGGGGGATGCACCCGCTGCCGGGACGCCTGCCCGGCGGGGGCGATCCGGGGCGTGACCGCGAAACCCTACCCTGCTGACCGGGGCCAATGCGTGGACATCGAAGCCTGCGCGGCCAAGCTGAAGGAATTTGCCTCGGAACTGGGCAAGGACATCTGCGGGGTCTGCATCAGGGCCTGCCCATTCGCAAGGGTGTAAGAAGAAAGGACCTAAACTTTAAACTTTTCCTCTAGATCCTTTTTGAGATCCGTTTCTTCTGTTTGTTATTTGAGGGTAGTAATCTCACCACGCCCGCGCGAAGCGGGCGACAAGGTTCTGTCCCTAGCGACGAGGCTCGAACATGGGTTTCAATCCACGCCCGCGCGAAGCGGGCGACATAGCAAGCTGGACGAGTTTTACGACACCCTAAGTTTCAATCCACGCCCGCGCGAAGCGGGCGACCCGGGCGATCACAGAGGAGGGGGAAGAGCCCATGTTTCAATCCACGCCCGCGCGAAGCGGGCGACTCAGCAACCCCAACACCCACATTTCCAAGCAGTCGTTTCAATCCACGCCCGCGCGAAGCGGGCGACATCGCGCGACGTTGTGGACTGTGGGAGGCCTAGGTTTCAATCCACGCCCGCGCGAAGCGGGCGACTGTGTATGACGACCAGTTTGGGGCGAAGTATGGGTTTCAATCCACGCCCGCGCGAAGCGGGCGACTGGAGTTCCAAACGGTTTATAGCGATTTTGCCGTGTTTCAATCCACGCCCGCGCGAAGCGGGCGACGCCAGCCTTTGCCGTCGACTGGTCGAAGGTTTCCGTTTCAATCCACGCCCGCGCGAAGCGGGCGACCCGCCGTCAGGACGTTCCTTCTGACGGCTTCGAGGTTTCAATCCACGCCCGCGCGAAGCGGGCGACCCAAGGCGACCTTGATCTCCCGCGGATGGACGGTGTTTCAATCCACGCCCGCGCGAAGCGGGCGACCGACACATTACTGAACTGCGGGATACGGTACGGGTTTCAATCCACGCCCGCGCGAAGCGGGCGACAACAGGCGGTTCGGGTGGCTCTCAAGGAAACGAAGTTTCAATCCACGCCCGCGCGAAGCGGGCGACAAGGATGACGCTTTACTTATGTTGTCAAGGAGTTTGTTTCAATCCACGCCCGCGCGAAGCGGGCGACTGGTGGAGTCGGCGCAGGGCCGGCTAAAGTGTCAGTTTCAATCCACGCCCGCGCGAAGCGGGCGACGCGCTAGGTAGAACCGGGGCTGGTCCAGGCACCAGTTTCAATCCACGCCCGCGCGAAGCGGGCGACGAGGAGGGTGGCGTAATGTCGGGGAAGGTCACCGTGTTTCAATCCACGCCCGCGCGAAGCGGGCGACGGCGGGACCGGGGTGCAGTGCCCAATTTGCGGTAGTTTCAATCCACGCCCGCGCGAAGCGGGCGACACGGCGGAAAATGCCGATGGAGCTTGCCTGTGCGGTTTCAATCCACGCCCGCGCGAAGCGGGCGACAGTTTGTCTCGCTCTTGAAGAGCCAGTCGAAGCTGTTTCAATCCACGCCCGCGCGAAGCGGGCGACCTGACAGAGACTGATAAGATTAGGCTGGGGGGAGTTTCAATCCACGCCCGCGCGAAGCGGGCGACGACCGTGACGGTAATCGAATCCCCTGGAGTGACGGGTTTCAATCCACGCCCGCGCGAAGCGGGCGACCCTCCCGGCAGGCACTTTGCTCCGGGCGGTACAGGTTTCAATCCACGCCCGCGCGAAGCGGGCGACTTGCGCAAGGGAGTTGTCCCATGGCACAAGCCGTGTTTCAATCCACGCCCGCGCGAAGCGGGCGACTCACCAAGGAGGGCGGGGTTGTTGTGTGGGTAGTGTTTCAATCCACGCCCGCGCGAAGCGGGCGACCCATTGCGACAAAGTTCACCTGCCTTTTCACTCGTTTCAATCCACGCCCGCGCGAAGCGGGCGACCAAGAGAGAGAGAGTGTAGAGAAAGAGAGCTCTAGTTTCAATCCACGCCCGCGCGAAGCGGGCGACTCAACGTGTCGACAGCACAAGCTTGTATTATCCTGTTTCAATCCACGCCCGCGCGAAGCGGGCGACCGGTTCCCCGACGGGAAGCTGTGCTTCATCGTAGTTTCAATCCACGCCCGCGCGAAGCGGGCGACTCACTCATGCCAAAAGCCAGTCGTGTTGCTAAAGTTTCAATCCACGCCCGCGCGAAGCGGGCGACAAAGTCGTTTGGGCATCGCCGCTCTCCGGATCCCAGTTTCAATCCACGCCCGCGCGAAGCGGGCGACTTGTTTTGCGATGTACTCGCGGACGGCTTGCTTAGTTTCAATCCACGCCCGCGCGAAGCGGGCGACGCGAGGGCAGGGATGACGAGCTCGTCCTGCCCCTGTTTCAATCCACGCCCGCGCGAAGCGGGCGACTTGAAGGCGTTCCAGGAGGTCATCAATGAAGCCCTGGTTTCAATCCACGCCCGCGCGAAGCGGGCGACTGCAGACGGGCGAGCGGGTCCTTTCCAGGGACCAGTTTCAATCCACGCCCGCGCGAAGCGGGCGACCGGCACGAAGGAGAAGTTTTCCGATGAGGCGAAGTTTCAATCCACGCCCGCGCGAAGCGGGCGACATGGGGGCAACGCACAAGCGGGCCATCTGGGTGCCGTTTCAATCCACGCCCGCGCGAAGCGGGCGACCAGGTCGCCATCGCACAAGGCCCCGATCAGCCGGGTTTCAATCCACGCCCGCGCGAAGCGGGCGACTGTGGTGCTCCAGCTCCCAGGCTGGGAGGCTTCGTTTCAATCCACGCCCGCGCGAAGCGGGCGACTGATCTGCGTTTCCTGATCTGGACCTTGCCGAAGGTTTCAATCCACGCCCGCGCGAAGCGGGCGACGAAGAGTTGGAGAAGGTCAAGACGCTTTTCGATGTTTCAATCCACGCCCGCGCGAAGCGGGCGACCGCCGGCTGGGTATCTCATCGACCGGAAGCCCTGGTTTCAATCCACGCCCGCGCGAAGCGGGCGACCAAAGGCGATGTGCAATTACCTGTATGAACAGGCGTTTCAATCCACGCCCGCGCGAAGCGGGCGACGCCCTCTCTTCATCATTGATGTAGGCTATAAGCGGTTTCAATCCACGCCCGCGCGAAGCGGGCGACGGCATCCCGGCTCGCGGTCGGCTTCCACGTTGCCGTTTCAATCCACGCCCGCGCGAAGCGGGCGACTGATGCGGTCGGGGTCCGGGATTTCTTTGAGAAGTTTCAATCCACGCCCGCGCGAAGCGGGCGACGTAGAGCAGGGGCTTGCCGTTGAGCAGATGCCCGTTTCAATCCACGCCCGCGCGAAGCGGGCGACCCGGCAAAAAGCAGCGCGACCCCGTGCCGCCGCAGTTTCAATCCACGCCCGCGCGAAGCGGGCGACACAAGGCGCGTGCCTTTTCCCTGGAAACAGGGTGTTTCAATCCACGCCCGCGCGAAGCGGGCGACTTCATCCATGCTCTGGATTTTGGGGTCGAAGGCGTTTCAATCCACGCCCGCGCGAAGCGGGCGACACCACCACCAGGGTTTCCCCAGGGACAACCCCGCCGTTTCAATCCACGCCCGCGCGAAGCGGGCGACGACCGTGGTCTTGGATAACGGCAAAACAACGGTGTTTCAATCCACGCCCGCGCGAAGCGGGCGACGATCACTCCCACGCCCTGGAATATTGGTGCCCCCGGTTTCAATCCACGCCCGCGCGAAGCGGGCGACCAGCTGATGACGATCGGGCGCTTGACCAGATCCCGTTTCAATCCACGCCCGCGCGAAGCGGGCGACGACCGTGACGACGGCCCTATATAGCCACCCTTGCGTTTCAATCCACGCCCGCGCGAAGCGGGCGACCCGCCGCCCGTTGCGCCCGGGGAAGTCGGGGCCATGTTTCAATCCACGCCCGCGCGAAGCGGGCGACCCGGACAGGCGGATCGTCGGACTCCCGAGAACAGCCATGTTTCAATCCACGCCCGCGCGAAGCGGGCGACAGGAAGCCCATGCCGAGGCGGTCACGGTATCGAAGTTTCAATCCACGCCCGCGCGAAGCGGGCGACCGATGGGGTCAGGGTGTGGGTAAATGGGGTCCTGTTTCAATCCACGCCCGCGCGAAGCGGGCGACTCCCCGCCGTTGCCTTCAACGTCTCTATGACCTCGTTTCAATCCACGCCCGCGCGAAGCGGGCGACGCGGGTACTCCAACAATCCAAACGACAGGGGCGGTGTTTCAATCCACGCCCGCGCGAAGCGGGCGACGTACACAACTCCCCGCATTCACCTTGATTTGTAGTTTCAATCCACGCCCGCGCGAAGCGGGCGACTGCCGAAGTTGCAAGGGGCCGAAGGCGAACCAGAGTTTCAATCCACGCCCGCGCGAAGCGGGCGACGTTTCTGCCTCAACACCTCCGCGCTTCGCCCCGTGTTTCAATCCACGCCCGCGCGAAGCGGGCGACGCTGTTTAATGGCCTCGCTTGCCTTGGTCTGGCTGTTTCAATCCACGCCCGCGCGAAGCGGGCGACGCGTTCCACCCTGCTCGAAAATCAGAACCTTGTTGTGTTTCAATCCACGCCCGCGCGAAGCGGGCGACGGGCAACAGTCCGGGATGCTTCCGGGGTCGCGGATGTTTCAATCCACGCCCGCGCGAAGCGGGCGACCTGCTTGATGTCAACCCCCATCCGCTCGGTAACGTTTCAATCCACGCCCGCGCGAAGCGGGCGACCACCACGCTGGCGAGAATGTCCGACGAGTGAATCTGTTTCAATCCACGCCCGCGCGAAGCGGGCGACGCCCGATTTCCTGCCGTCTTACGGGGAGGTGTGTTCGTTTCAATCCACGCCCGCGCGAAGCGGGCGACCCTTAATCTGCAACCCCACCAACTGCCCCGGCGTGTTTCAATCCACGCCCGCGCGAAGCGGGCGACCCGAGCGCATGGTCAAGGCCAGCCCTTCGCTCTCGTTTCAATCCACGCCCGCGCGAAGCGGGCGACGCAAGGGCCTTCCCGGTCGCGCCCGTGCCCGCCTGTTTCAATCCACGCCCGCGCGAAGCGGGCGACGCAATCTGCCGCCGCGGTCAAAACGATGGTGGGGTTTCAATCCACGCCCGCGCGAAGCGGGCGACGGACGGGCGCGCCATCCCAATACCCCCTGCCGATGTTTCAATCCACGCCCGCGCGAAGCGGGCGACCCAGCCATGTCATTTCCTCCACCTCATTCAAGGTGTTTCAATCCACGCCCGCGCGAAGCGGGCGACGTCCTGCTTGCAGAGGTCAAGGCGTTGCGTGCCGAGTTTCAATCCACGCCCGCGCGAAGCGGGCGACGGACGGTGGCGAAGGACGCCACCAACGATGAACTGGTTTCAATCCACGCCCGCGCGAAGCGGGCGACCTACGACCGCATGATCGACAGCCCGGACATCCTAGTTTCAATCCACGCCCGCGCGAAGCGGGCGACCTGACTACATCGGCTTCGCCGAGACTCAGTCCGTGTTTCAATCCACGCCCGCGCGAAGCGGGCGACGGACACGGCCCACGCATTCTCGGAAAGCTAGAAGGTTTCAATCCACGCCCGCGCGAAGCGGGCGACGCTTGCTTCTTTCAGCCCTCTGGTTCCATGATTTTTCCGCTTTCGTTTCGCGAACCCTCGCAAAATAACCTAATTTATAATCTGCTCCCCTTTACTGTTTTTCTCTTGATCATTCCACCCGAACGATTATTCCTTTTCGCGAACACCTCAGGGATTATCTGTAAGCTTTTGGTTCGCGCATGTATTCCCCCCTCAAAGCACCAAGGGGCCTTCTGGATCATACGATGCTTTTGCTCCCTGGTGTTCAACACGATTCTTCCAGTTCGCACCAAGAAAGTAGAATCGCAAACTGTCCTTTTCGGGGTCAAAAATCTCCAAAAGCCGATGCCTCAAATTCGTCCATTGCGCTGGATCGACGAGGCACTCAAACACAGAGTTCTGGACCCTTTGTCCATAGTTCTGGCAGACTTTCGCCACGCGCCTCAATCGCCTGGATCCTCCTTCAGAAGCCGTGTTAACGTCGTAAGTTACCAAAACCATCATGATTCACACACCTACTTCCAGCGAAAAGGCGGGTAAGCATCGAGGTCCCCCCGCAGGTGACGCGCTAGGAGCAACGATTGGACATATGGGATCAACCCTATTGGGATTTTTTCCCCGATAAAGGGGTGAACAATCTCTTCCTGTTTCCTTTTCTGGTAGGCCACCAACACCTCTCTCCGGGAATCGTCGTCCATCAGCACGGCGCCTGATTCCGTCTTCTTGAACCCAGACCCTTTAACCTGTCTCCGATTAACCAGCGACAAAGCCAAGCGATCTGCAATAAAGGGCCTAAATTCCTCCATGATGTCTAGTGCAAGACTCGGCCTTCCGGGACGTGCTGCATGCAGATACCCTACGGCCGGATCAAGCCCAACCGATTCCAATGCCGATGCGGTATCGTGAACCAAAAGGGTATAGAAAAACGAAAGAAGCGCGTTCATCGGATCCAGGGGCGGGCGCCGACTACGCTCACGAAAGAAAAAATCGTCCTTCTGGGCACAGATGAAAGCATCGAAGACAGAAAAATAGGCTCGGGCTGCATCTCCTTCGATTCCCCTCAATGTATCTAAATCGGCTGTCGATTCGATCGAACGCAAAATT
>Ga0208695_1001524_pt1 | contig 19057 bp, 17 predicted proteins | sample AD_UKC111_MetaG_FD_184449 | JGI IMG/M metagenome (GOLD analysis project Ga0208695, IMG submission 184449) | Active sludge microbial communities of municipal wastewater-treating anaerobic digesters from Hong Kong - AD_UKC111_MetaG (SPAdes)... | ecosystem: Engineered > Bioreactor > Anaerobic >...
ATAAAAATATTAGATAATATAAAAATAGAATATGATTATGGTAGAGATGATTTATGGAATAATTTTATCATATTTTATAATGATAATGATAAAAAATCTGGCAATTATAAATTAGAAAATGATCAATGGCAATGGTATCCATTGTAAAAAATAAATAAGATATGAGAAAAAGTAAATATTCATGTAGTTTTTTTTAAAATATAAAATTAAATAAAAATGTAATAAAAAATAAAATTATTCCAATAATTGTAAATTTAATACTTATTTTAAATATTTTATTTTTTTTATTAATAATATAATTATTACTCGAAATAGAAGCTTTATTTGATCCTATAATATATAATAAAAAATCGTAATAATCCATATTTATTATTTTATCAAATTGTTGTTCATTAAATTCATAATATATTTTTGTTGGAATTATAAAAATCAAGATTAAAATAAATGAAATAATAAATAAAAAAAATGGAATAAATGTAAAAAACAATACTAATGCATCAGTTGATAATTCAATGAGAAAAAATGATAATAATAGAAAAATAAAATTTGTAATTGCTAAAATGCTTGATTTTGCTTTTGCATTTCTGTAAGACTTTATTTGTTCTTTTAATATTTCTTTTGATTCTTTGCTCAAAAGTTCTAATAATTTATTTTCTTCTGCTTCCATATTTGTTGATTTTTAATTAAATTTTTAATTTTGTAATACTTGTGATTTTTATATTATATAAAAAATGTAAATATTTAATAATAAATTCAAAATACAAGTCAAGATAATTTTTGCAATTCTATTTCAATTTCTTGTAGTCTTTTCATTAGTGCTTCTTTTTCAGATTCTAGTTTTTCTTTTAATTTTTTATCATCTTCAAATAATTTTGCAACTTCATCTCTTAAATCAAGAGCCCAGTCCCATCCACTAGCATAAAGCAATTCTGTTAATTCAAATGGCCCATCAACTCTATACACATAAACTTCTGGGCTATGATATTTCATTGATCCAGTTTGATCATATACCATAATATATGTCCCTAATTCGATTTCTATATCTTTATTCTGATATGGAGATATAAATTCCCCTAAAAATGCATATCCATCAGATTTTGTTTTATTAACACCGGTTAAAATTTTTCTCCAGCTTTTGAATCTTTTATCTTTTTGATCTGGCAAATGAATTCTTACTTTTTGACGTTCCATAATTGTATATTTTTTTAATAATTACATATATTATATATATAAAATATATTTTTTAAAAATGATGAGTATAAATTAAAGAACGTCAAAAAAAAATCTTATTAATCATAAAAATACAAAAACTATTTCAAATTTAGTTTTTCTCTCATTTTCAATTCAATTTCATCTGATAGGTCTGGATTATCCAATAAAATCTTTTTTACCTGTTCTCTTCCCTGTCCTAATTTATTATTATTATATGAATACCAAGCACCACTTTTTTGTATAATATTTAATTCTGATCCCATATCAATTATCTCACCAATTTTGTTAATACCTTCTCCAAAAATAATATCAAATTCTGCCTGTCTAAATGGAGGAGCCATTTTATTTTTAACAATTTTTGCGCGAACTCTATTTCCTATTGTATTTTCATCAATTTTAATTTGACTAATTTTTCTAATATCTACGCGAACAGATGAATAAAATTTAAGAGCATTACCGCCGGTAGTTGTTTCGGGATTGCCATATACAGTACCAATTTTATCACGCAGTTGATTAATAAAAACGCACAAACAATTTGTTTTACTTATTGTTGCTGTAAGTTTTCTTAAAGCCTGTGACATCAATCTTGCTTGTAAACCCATTTTAGAATCTCCCATTTCTCCTTCTATCTCACTACGTGGAGTAAGAGCAGCAACAGAGTCAATAACAATAATATCTATTGATCCGCTGCGAATTAAAGAATCTGTTATTTCAAGAGCTTGCTCTCCATTATCCGGTTGAGAAATAATTAGATTCTCAACATCTATTCCAAGTTTTTTTGCATAATTTAAATCAAATGCATGTTCTGCGTCTATAAATGCGGCTATTCCGCAAGATTTCTGTGTTTCAGATATTGCATGCATTGATAATGTTGTTTTTCCAGCACTTTCTGGACCATAAATTTCAATAACCCTACCTCTTGGATATCCTCCAATTCCAAGAGCATAATCTAATCCAATGCTTCCAGACGATATAGTATCTACAGGTTCTATAGAGGACTCTCCTAATCTCATAATAGACCCTTTACCATATTCTTTTTCAATTTTTTCAATAGCTTGATTAAGGTCTTTTAATTTCTCATTGTGTTTTTCATTTATTTTCATATTTTTATATTTTTTATGCATTTTCTAGATAAAATATTTCAAAATTTTCATCACTTGAGTATGGCAAATTTATATTAAGATTTTCTAAAACAAATAAATGAATTTTATCTAAATATTCCATAAATTCAATTTTATTTAATTTAGCAGTAGACTGATATATTTTCATTTCATTATCAAATATGTTTGTAGTTTTTATTTCTAAAAATTTCATTTTAAAAAATTCATGCAAATCATTTTTATCATTACCAGTCTCTTTTTCCAAATAATTCAGCCATAGCCAATACAATCTATTTTGAGATAATGTTCTATTCTTATAATATTTTTTGATCATTAAAATATATTTATCATTTTCATTTAATGTATCTAATATTTTTTTCAATAAATTTCCATTTTTAAGTTCTTCTTTTGTAAAAATTATATTTATCATTTTTTTATATTATATTAAAAAATATCTATATTTAAATTATTTTTTAAAAATAATATGTTCTTTTTCATCTATATTATTTTTCGAATTCATTTCATCAAAATATATAGCAAATCCTTCTATATTTTCTCCTAAAAAACGTTCTTCTTCTTGGTCTATCACTGGCATAAAACTATCACATTCTAGACTTAATGTTATTGTATATGTTTCGGGAGGAGTCCCTTCTTTTATTTCCATTCTAGAATTATAATCATATGATTCGGGAAATCCAATTTGTACAGGAACTTTCATTCCTTTATAAATAACATTAAAAACTTGTGTTTTATATAATGTAGATATTATTGATTCAATAATTTTAAATCCTTCGTTAATAGTATCAAATATTATTGCAGAATCTAATGATATTTGAATTGGTATAGAATTTATATATGATGAATATTGTTTGATTTCTCCGTGTTCTTCTTTTGTATAAATTCCTCTCACATATCTATTTGTTAGTTCTGATGATTTTATTGATATCCCAGATGCATAAATTCTTCCACGTGGTATTTGCATCAATCCACCTTCAATATTTTCTGGTGAGCAATCTCCCCAATGCAAATAATAATCTTGAATAAAACGTTCATCATTAGACATCGAATAAAAAAATGGAACTTTATATTCTATTATTTCATCATTTTCATCATTTTTTTTCACATAAATTTTTATTTTATTATTTAATAAATTTATGCATCCTACAATTATAGATCTTATAATGCTATCATCATAATATTTATTTGATTTTATCATTGAATTATTTTATTTTATCTGGGGATAATGTGGTAAAATTATAATTGTTAAATATTATTATTTCCACAGATTCGTCATCGAATATAAGAGCGTGAGCGTTACTCCAATTGCTAGCACCAATGTTATAATCCAGTTTTAACTTTGTTGATGTTCCTACAGATACAGTATCATTTGATCTGCGTGGAGAATGATAATGCCCTAATATTATTTTCAAATTTAATTTATTAAATAATGTGAATGCACCCCATTTACCATTTGGGCCAACATCTCCATGTGTTCCTACTTCCCATCCTGATATTTTAAAACTTTCATCTCTTTTTAATGTTTTTACATTACTAAATTTTTGATTCAAAATATATGGAATAATTCCATTATCTGCGTCATTATCTAATAATAATTTTGCATAGTTTACATATTCCAATGCATTTGTTATATTCATTTTCCATTCTCCATTTATTATCCATTTATCCAAGAACTCATCGTGGTTACTTTTTACAATAACCAGATTATATTTTTGCATTTTTTCAACCCAATCACACATGTAGTTTATTTCTTCACTCAGAGACAGTTTTCCATTTAGAAATTTTCGATATTGTTTTATAATATTATTGTTATCGTGATGAGATATAGAAACTCCATTAAATATATCATGTATTACAACATGCTCTGGATGTAAATCATCCAACAAAGTTTTTGTTACATCCATTATTTTTTCATCTGTATCATACAAATGAATATCGCCTAGTACTATTCCGGGAATTTTGTCATTTAATGTTATTTTCGAATTTTCTACATGAAAATATATATCATTAAAAGATCCATCTGATGATGATGCGGTAACTTGCCTTATATAGCAAATATCATCATTTTCAATTTCAGCAATTACAAATCCATATTTATGCTTTATTTCGCTTCTTCTTCCAGTTTTTGATTTTTTATAATTAGGAATTGTTACAGCACCTGTTGTCATCAAATATTTTTTATAATCACTTGTTAGTGATGGTATAGTATCTAAAAATATTTTTGGAGATCCAAATACACATGTTTCTTTATCTGCTAAGTCAAACAACCCTGTTAGTGGATTTACAGATGTAGGAATTATTGATATATTACTAAATACTATAACATTTTTATGTATATGTAATTCTTTATATCTTATATAATTTATCAGTTCATCATCCCATAAGTAATCATTTTCATTAATTCCATTATATATGCCAGGTATCACAATTATTTCTGAATCTATAAAATTAGAATATGCAAGAATATTGTCCCAGAATTCTTTAAATATTGGGGTTTTGTTCTGTGCCCATGTTATTATAAATCTTTTTTTGGTAAATGGTACATCATTAAAAGTAAAATTAGATTTCGTTGAAGTTTTTGATATTAAAGGTCTTCTATATCCTAATCTTACAAGCCAATATTTTACAGTTCTTTCGGATTTACCAATATAATTTTGTATTTTCAATAATCTATTTTTATATGATAATGTAGTATCATTATACACATCATATAAAAATTTTTTATCTTCTTCTGTTAAATGTTCAAAATTCATATATATTTTTTTTTGGGGATTATATTAAACTTATGCAATCATTTCCTTTTTTATTTTTTATTTTTTTGAAATGATTAGCATTATATTTTAAAATATTTGATATGTCGTTGTCAGACATGCACATATTTTTTTTCAATGATTTAAAAGATACTATTTTATAATCGTTTATATAGCAATAACTTAAAACTTTATTAATATTATATTCGTTCATATTTGTAAAAATATCTTTATTATATATATATTTTTTTATATAATTTACAAATAAGTATTTTAATAATAATCTATTCATATCGGATCTCTCTGGATGAAATTGAACAAATATATTTTTATTATCTAATAATATTTCAGGTACATTATCATTTTGGGATACAGCTATTATTTCGAAATTTTTAGGAACTTTTGATACCATCATTTGGTGTCTTGAATTGACAAAAGTTTCTATATTATTAAATATAACTTTATGAAAAGATGATATATTATATAATTCTTTATGGTCATCATTATTTATTTTAGAAATTTCACCATTATTGTATAATGCTGCAATTTGTAGTCCGCGGCATATTCCAATAAATGGAATTTTATTGTAATATTTTTCTAATATAGAAAATTCAAGTATGTCTCGTTTTGAATTAGATATATTTGATCCGCCACATAATAATATCATTGATATATCATTATTATTTTTTATATCATCTATTGTTTTTATTAATTTATATGGGAATTTATACATTTCAAAAAATGAAATATATTCAGATAAATTTGAACTTGCCGGAGGGCATACTGCAATCATATTTATTTTGTTTGATCGTTAACATTTTGTTTTAACTTTATTATATTATATATTTTTTCAGACATCTCATAATTTTCCTCATTTATAGTTTTTTGAAGTAATTTTTCTAGTTCATCTATTGATTTATTTTTTAAATTAGAATATTCATTTGTAGTTCTTGATTTTTGTTTTTTTTCTTCTTTATTAGTATTATTTGCTTTATTATTTTTTATATTTGTTTTTGTCAATTCTGATATAATATCAAAAAGAGCATTCAATTCATCTTCTGAATTTTCATTTAAATCGTCATAATCTAATATGTGACTGTTATTTATAATATTATTTATTTTTTTTAGATCTTTCATAGATTTTAAATCATTATCGTTCACATGCGATTGAGCAATTGTATAATACACATACAAATTATATTTTGGTGATTTTTTATTTAAAGATAATCCATCATTATCATCTATTGGAATTATTTTATCGTCATCATCTAATTTTTCTTTTTGTGATTTTTTCTCATTGAAATCATATATTATTATCCAATTTTCTATTTGAAGAAATCCAGATTTATTTTTTATTAATTTATATATTCCGAATAATAATTCTGATTGCAATTTTTCTATTATTTCTGTATTATCAAAAGAAAAGTCATCTATATATTTATCTATGTGTTCCATCTTGTAAAGACTAGAAACAAGATCCCAGTTTATTTCTTTAAAAACCTTTAATATTAATTTTATTTCGGTTTTGTTCATATATAATAATTTTTAAAATACTTGAAATGGTCTATATGATAATTTATATCCTATAAAATTTACGTTTCCACTGCCGCTAGTTTTTTCTATATATCGTGGTACAATTTCATAATTCACGCCTTCTATAAAATCAGTAATATCAAATTCTATGTATCCACTATATTTTTCTCCGGCATTTATTATACTACATGACGTGATTGATCCTCCGGTAGCAGTACATTTAATATGCCCATTTTTCCCATATGGATCTTCTAGTATAGCATCATAATCTCCATCTGGATAATTTGTGCCGCCATATGCTATCTCCACATTTGTAATTTTTCCGATAGCATCACATTTTAATCGCAATCTAGCATTGTTATCTCCGCCATTAATACTACATTTTGTTGCAGATATTGGTGTTATTTTTATTATTGTCCCAGAATCTCCGGTTACTCCAACGCATAGCAATGACAAAATTGGGCATTCCTTTGAATCTGGTGTATAATTTATAGCATTTTTTCCTGCTGTTGTATCTATATTTACTAATATTGTTGCATTGATATTTGACATGCTTAAATAATTTTTTTACCAAAAAGACAATGTATCAATACATTATCTCTATTTATATTTCTTATATATATATTTTTTAAATAATTTTTTTCATTACTATTTAAAATCATCAGTTTTTCTATAGAACTCCAATCATCAACAGGAGCAATATTCTGCGTACTAAAATCAATACTATAGTCATCTATTAATTCAGAATTATCAAATGCTAAAATATCTTTATTAATAAAAATATTATAGTCTGATGATGGTAAAAAAGATTTATTAAATGTTAATTTATATGCATAAAAATAATCAGTGTTACTCATACCCAGAATCTCATTCCATTGTTCAACATTACAATTATCAGAATAATTATATTCTTCTATGTTTTTATCTCTAATATATATTTTTTTATGCATTATATTTATATTATCTATAATATCATTAATCTTTGTTAATTTAGAAAACATTAAATAAATTGGTTGGTCAATAGAATATAAATGATCATGATTATTTGGATATATAAATATTATTTCATTATATTTGTTATCTTCTGGAACGAATTCCTTTTGCGATGAATCTATCATTTTTATTTTAAATAAAGAATATTTATAAGATAAATTATTATCTATTTGTAATGCATGAATACCATAATAATATAATATCTCATCATTATCTATCATCACTGGATATATATTAGAAATTTCATTTTCATCTGTATTAACAGAATTTAATATTTGTATAAATTCATTATTAGATATATCATATATAGTGATATGAGATTCGTGTAATAAATATAATTTTGCTATATTATCATTATGAAGAATTTCTATTTTATTTACAACATTCTCAAACATATTGCTATTTAATATATTATATTTTTCAAATGTATTATCTGCAATGTCATAAATAATAAAAAATTCGTGAGTTCCTATATATAACTTATCATCTAATGCTTTTATAGTTAAAATACTATCATCATAAAATATATTCAAATTAATTCTATTCATTATATCTGTGCTCATATTATAAGAATATATCATTTCATTATCACATAAATATATCATATTATTATCATAACAAATATCTAATAGTGGTAAATAAAAGAAATTATATCCCATTCTTTTATTTATAATCTTATATGTATTATTCTTGTAATCTAAAATGATAAAATCATTCGATGTTATTGCTAATAATATATTTGTAGAAAATATTTTTATTTTTATAATTTGGCTACTTATAAGCTGATTTTTATCAATTGTAAATTGTTTAAATATATTTGATGATGTATTATAATATGTTATAATATTTTCAAAATTTTGGTCGTTTGCTATCATCCAAACATCATCATTTGTATCTACATCTATATCTATAATATTAAATATATTTAGATCACTATTATACTTATTTAGTAATTTCATTGATATTCCGTCCCATTTTAAAAGTCCAAATGATGTTCCCATCCACAGATGACCAATTGGTTCTTCATAATGTAATGGATTCTTATATCCTCCTTTTATTATATTTATATGATGATAAATATTAATATCTTGCGGAATATCATGCTTATAAATTTCATTATCAATAGAATTTGCATAGCACCAATCTATAAGATTATTTTCATCATTTTTATATTCACACAACATTGCTAAAAATGTAGTATCATCTGGAAGATATATCTTATCAACAAAATATGGCGTTAAATTTTTTGTATCATCATATGAATTTAATTCTATTTGACGTTCTTCTGTGCTATCTACTAATGTATAAAAATTATCTAATGATAATTCCATTTCTGTTTTTTCTGCCTTTACCACAGAAACAGAATTATTTTTAATAGATATATGCCGTATGTCATTTGGATTTTTAATTGCTTCTTCATTAGGATACATAAAATCCGAAATTCCATATTTTAAATGTATATTACTCATATTTTATTTTTTATTGATATAAGGATGGATGTAATCTATTCCTCATTTTTTTTTTATATTTTTATTTGCATTTTTTATTATATTTTGATCGCTATTTATATTATTATTTATTTTTTCTTCTATATTATCATTTTCATTTTCAATATTTTGTATTAATTTTTTTTCTATTATATTTTCATCATTTAATTCATTATTATTTTCATCAGTATTTTTTGATGGCTTGATATAATCCATCAATGATTTTAATAACATCAATGAAATAATAGGTATAGGAGCTCCTATTATTATAGATAATATTAGTTTAACATCTGGTAATTCTATATCTGTAAAAAATCTATTCATCAGCTCTTGAAATGAATTTAAATATGTTGAATTTGTCGCCATTTTTATAGTTATATAATCAAATGAATAATATATATTTCCAATTATTTGCAATAAGAATAATAAAATAAATATAGACCAAACAATTGTTCTATTTAATTTTGATAATATTGACAATGATAAAAAACTTGATATTGCTCCAAGCTCAATACATATAGCGCTTGCAATTGCTAATATTTCAATATTTCCTAAATCATACATATTAAATAAATGAATCATCGATATCAATGACGATAATAATGGTACCGATATGAAAACTATTATTATTAATCTATTTACTAATTTGTTTTTATTCACATTTATACTTTTTTTATATAAAATATACGCATAATAAAATAATGAAAAGAATAATTAAAAATGATCTAATAATATTTCTTACTGTTAATTTTCTAAAGATTGGGCTATACGTTATTAAATAATTAGATCTATCTATCTCTGTAATATCTGGATGTATAATTTCAAGAAATCCTAATTTTTCCATGTATTCATTTATGTCCTTCATTAGCATTACAACATTTACATATCTCACTTCTTTCTCTTCTGATGCTTGATCGCTTGTCAAATTAATAACACAATATATTATGCCTATCCAATTATTTTTCAATCTAAATCTATACCATTCGCTTTCTTTATTTTTTTTCTCTTTTTTAATTGTCTTTAATATAAAAAACAAGTTTTTTAAATCTTTCATTATTTTTATGTTTCAATTATTTATTATATATATATATTATTTAATATATTTTTTTATATAATCTTGTATAAAATCATTTATATTATCTTCTAAATCCTTATTTTTTAATGATCCGGGATCTATTATTAAATATTTATCAAGAACATTTGTTATATGTATATCAGAAATATCCAAATTATAATAATTAGATATTTCATTTTTGATAATAGAAATAAAATCCGGGTCATTTAATTTTATTTTTACATTTGAACATTTTTTAATTTTTTTCATAGTTATTTGCTTTTATAAATAATTTGCATATATTATATAAATATGTTATTTTTTTTTAAAAAAATCATATCGCAATGTTAAAGATTTTTTATATATACCAAAAAAAGATGATATCTAAAACACGAATACAAGCAGAAGAAATTTTAGAAGATATAAAAAATTATTTAAAAAATAAATATAATCAATCTGATAAAGTTTTTACTCCATCTAGTGCGTTTGGGCAAATATTATATGCTATTTCATATATAACAGAAATGATATTATTTTTCATAGAAGACTCTATAACAGAATTGAACATATTCACAGCATCAAAAAAATCAAGTGTATATGGATTATCTAGATTGACCGGACACAATCCAACACGTAGCGTTTCAGCAACAGGAGAAATATCATTTTCATTGCATGACATATCTAATGTAAAAGGAGATAGCATACTAATTCCCAAATATTCTAAAATAAAATGCATTAATAATAATAGAATATATATTTTAAATTTGGAAGAAGATTATCTTTTAATAAATATAAAAGATAAAAAAACATATTATTCAAAAATTATACAAGGAGAACTGCAATCTCAAACATTTACAGGTACTGGCGAAAAACTACAAAGCTACAATGTGGCAGCAAGAGGATCCCAACAATTTGAGAATAATTTTGTAAATGTTTATGTAAATGGAGAATTGTGGTCAAAAAAGGATTCATTATATGATTTATCTATGAATGAAAAGGGATATATTATTAAAACCGGAATAAATAGCGGTATAGATATATATTTTGGTAACATGTATTTTGGAATGATTCCGCCTCTTGGATCATCTATACGAGTTGAATATTTATTATCAAGCGGTACAAACGGTAATCTATTATTAAATAATGACGTATATTTTGAATGGATAGATAATGGATATGATAATTTAGGAAATGATATAAATTTAAATGATACACTATATACAGCATTACATAAACAAATAAACTTTGGAGCAGATTATGAATCACCAGAATTTACAAAACTTATAGCACCAGAAATGTCTAGAAGCTTTGTATTAGCAACAACAGAAAACTACAAATATTTTTTTAAAAAATTTAATTATTTTAGTTCTATAGATGCATTCACAACATTTGAAGATAATTATATAGATGACGATAACGTAATATATCTATTTTTAATTCCCGATATATCAAAACGACTAACATCAAACGAAAATTATTTCACAGTCAACACGGAATATTTTAAATTAACAAATGAAGAAAATGATAAAATTATAGATTTAATAGAAGAATCTGGATCTAAAATGATAAATACAATTGTAAAATTAGTAGACCCAGTAATAAAAAAATATGTTATAAATATATATTTAGTTATATATGAGAAATATTCTGTTGATACAATCTATGATGACATTATAATGAGATTATCAGACTACTTTTTATCATTGCAACGTAGAGATTTAATACCAGCATCAGATCTTGTAAAAATAATTGAAGATGTAGATGGAGTAGATTCTGTAAACTTATATTTTATATCTGAAGAAAATGAACAAAAACATATGGAAGACCCAAATGATAAAAATTTATATGGATTAGATGTATTAGGAAATATCGTAATGAAAAAAAATGAACTTCCTGTCATTAGAGGAGGTTGGTCAGATAGACTTGGAAACGTTTATCTGGATTATTTAGACAAGGTGAATCCATCATCTGTAAATATTTATGTAACCAAAAAAACAAAAAGATATTAATAAATGAAAGAAAGTTTATATGATATTACAATATCTCGCAAAAATAATTTGAGAAATACCGGAGGAGATATACAAGGAAAAATATTTAAACAAACATTATCTCCATTTATTTTGCAAGACCCTAGATATAAAAATATTTTACTAAAAATAGAAGATATATTTTATTTTTTAATATCAAAAACAAGATATATAAAAATATTTTTCAATTATACTGTAAAGAAAAATTATAAATATATAAATTAGGATGAAAAATTTTATAAAAATATTTAATAAAGATGGCATTGATATAAATGCTATATCAGAAAATAAATATAAAAAAAATATTTTATTTTATAATAAAGATGAGGAATATGAAACACTTACCTCATCATTATATTTACCAAAATGTTCTATAAATATTATAGAACATGAAATTTTATATATTTTAGAAGAAATCACTTATATATTTGATAAATATGATCTAAAAAAATTGCAAGGATCTGTTTTTATAAATGCAGGAACAAATACTATTATAGGAACAAATACATTGTTTAGCGATTTAAATCATACAATGAAAATTTTTATAAATAATAAAATATATGAAATTATACATATAATAGATGATACTCACTTGTTAATAAATGAAAACGCGCCGCATGATATTCAATCCGATAATTTTTATCTATGCGATTATAAATCATATTCAACACCATTAAAATCAATAGAAACTTCAAATGAATTTTATAATGTTTATTTTAAAAATAATAGTAACGAATTCTTTTTATATAATATAAAATATGAGGAAAAATTACCCGTTATTGAAAAAATAAATAGTTGCCAAATACCATTATTAAATGATCCAACTATATATATTGATGATAATACAGGAAGATATTTTGTAGAAAATCCAATCATAGATCCCATTCAAATAAACATTGGATTTTCATCAAATGATGAAAATATATATCAAGAAACATTAATAATTGAACACGAAAAACAATATGATTTAGATTTTATAAATATACCAGAATATTCAACAGATTCTATATCATTTATATTATCTAATCAAAATGATGTTGATAAAATATATAGAGATAGCATATTTTATATCAAAGAAATATATTCAAATAATAATGAAAAATATATAAAATTATCTCCTAAATCATTAACATTGACATATGATGAATATGGTAATGCAATATATTCTATTGTTTTTGAATATTTTGAAAATATTCCTATAATTACAAATTCTGTATTATCTAATTATAAATTGATATTATCTAATAAATATTATTTATCAGAAATTAATTTATATGCAGAAACAGAAGGAGAAGATGAAAGATTGAATGTTTTATTAAATAACTTTGGTATTAACATAGATGAAAATATGGAATATATGTTCAGAGAATCTGACATAAATGAAGATATGCCAGATTACAAATTACTAAATGAAAAAAGAAAAGAAATGCTTCTTTCATACAACCAAATATATCCATATATTGGATCATATAAATCTCTTTTTAATATATTAAATTATTTTGGATATAAAGATATTAAAATAAAAGAATATTTTATAAAGGTTGATACAGAAACTAATGAAAAAAAATATTTGCAGGTTCCTACTATTAGAAATAAAGATGAAAAACAACTAATAAAAAAAATATACGATCTTATACCTTCAAAAATTTGGAAAAAGACACCATTTATAGGATTATTTTTTGATATAAATAAAGAAACCGGTGAATATGACGAACGAGATCTTCCAATTGTCGAAGAATCATTTCAATTTTCATTAGATGAAATACTAATAAAACTATTCAATTTTAAAGAATATCTCAAGAATAATTTCCTACCACTAAATTCAAGAATTATAAATATAACAGGAGAAGGAATATATTATGAAAAAATAAAAGCTGTAAATTGGTCTGGTAGTACACATTTTTTAGAATTAAATATAGGAACCACACCAAATTTTACAATATATCCAGATACTCCTAAATTAATACCATCAAATGTATTAGATTCATATTATATAAATGAATATAAAAAACAAGGATATTCAGGATTTATAGAAAACCCATTTTCATATTATGATTATGACAATTCTACAATATTAAATAACATAAAAAATTATAACATATATAAGCTATCAAAAAATTTTAATATTTTTGCTAATAATTTTAATGAAAATTATAATTATTTACCGCCAGCCATCAACGATAATAATTTTAATGAAAAATATAAATATTTCAATTTAGAAATATCTGATGAAAATACAATAGTAGGAAGCCCTATACTATTAGAAATGAATTTTTCATTGAATTACGAAGATTGCAATTTTACATACGAAGATTTAGAAAATCTAAATTCAGATTATGTAAATACAAAATATCTGACATTTAATGATATTAATAGAGGACAATATATAGAATGCCAATGGATCATTAAAAAACAAGATTCTCCATATTTTTATTATGATAGCACAAGAAAAAAAATATCTGACTTTGAAATTGAAACATTAGGAGAACCATTTCCATATATACCATGCGAATTAATGGTCACCGGAATGTCTGGCTCATCTATTTCTTCGATATCTATAAAAAATCCAGGATATGGATATAATGCTCCTCCGAATATAACTATATTAGGGACAAATGGAAATCCAGCAATAATTTCATCTACTGTCAAAAATGGATATGTAAAAACAATTTCTATAGATGATCCAGGATATGGATATCCAATAATATATGATAATTTTGGTAATCAAATATTTCCGAATATAGTCGTTGATCCGCCACAAATAACATATGAAACCGTTACAAAAACTCTTCATACAGTCTTGCTACCATACGAAGGAGATTATGATATATTTTTATATCTTTTTGATACCACAAATAATTTTACTATGCAACATAAAAAATGCCATGTAAAAAAAGATAATGCCACATTTTTATGTGCATACCTAAAAAATAACGATATAGATGAAAATTCCGATTATGATAATATATCAATATCAGATGTATATGGAACATTATATGAACCTCTTCTATCTAATAATATAAATATAGATGATTTAAATATATCATTTGACTCTTTATCATATAAAGAATGGATAAATCATGATTTATCACTAAATATTATAAATAATAATATTATCGAAATAAATAGAAAATTAAAATATATTGTTGTCAATGGATTACTAAACTCGCAGGGAAATAATATATATTTTAAAAATGATATAAATAAAATAAATAAAAAAAATATATTAATTCCTAAGGATACAATTGGAGAACATCTGCAATTTAACATTTCTGGGATTTCTGGGGATTCAAAAATAATTGCTAGCATAGACGTTTCTAATATTCTAAATATAAATGATGAGATATTATATGATAAAAAATGGTATAAAATTATTGGCATAAATCAAAATCAAATAATAATAAATAATTTGTTATCAAATACAATATCTAATATTCAATGCATCAGATATAAAAATAATAATAATGAATTAATACATAATTTTAATATCGATATAAAAGCATATACAAAATTGCTAATAACAAATCAGCCAAATTTTGAAAATATAAATAATTCAAATTATTATACATATGTAGATTTTATAGAAAACATAGGAAATAATATAAAAATACAAGAAGAAAATTATATATTAAAAGAATTAATATTAAAAAACTCATCAGACAATGATGGAACAAATTTATATTTAAATGCTAATGTATATTCAGGAGATTATTCTATAAAAATCAAAAAAATAGAAACTATCAATGGAAATACGAAAATATATTTTGATGATATAAATAACGAATTATATTTAATAGATTCAAATTTTAAATTATATATGTCGGACTTTGATGTTGATTATGCTAAAAATAAAATAAATTTTAACAAATACAGTTATGAATCATTAGAAAATATTACAATAGAAGATATTGAAGATGAAATATATGACAATTTTGATTACAATCCAGATATTCATTGCGGATTTATAATTACCAAAGTATATCCATATGGAAGTATAACTATTGATGAGAATGACACATTTTATTTTTCTGGGTCTGCCGAATTATTGCAAGAAGAGGGTAATGAATATGATGCATTATCATATGCAGTTACAGAGCTACAAAATTCTCAAAATAATGGAATATCATCATTTACTTATTCTCTATTACCCAAATATGAAGATACTAAATATTTAACAGATATAAATAATAATAAATTATCAATAATTAGCCACAATTGGGATTATATAGGTATAGATGGAATACCAGATCCTTCTATACTAAAAATACCTGCTATAATAGAAGCAACATTAAATGGAGATTCTGTTGTTTTTAATATGATAAATCCCGGATATGGATATAATGACAGCCAAAATATAAATGTGATAATATCAAATCCAGATGACCCAAATGGTATCCCAGCATCATTAACAGTATCCGTTCAAAATAGCATGATTACTATAAATAATCAAATAGGAGGAACTGGATATGTAACAATTCCTACAATAACTATTGACAAACCATATAATTATGAAGAATATGACAATATAATATGGACAGGAAAAGAATGGCACATAGTAGATTCTGTTGATATAACTAATAATATAATATATTTCAAATCAAACTCGATGTATGATATTACAATAGGTAATAATATTTTAATGCCATTTAACTTTCATAAACAATTAATAAACAATGATGTGTTTAATCAATTTTATTATTTTATATATGCGAGCTCTAATAATTATGATATAAGTGGACTATCATATGTAACATTTAATAATGGCGTCGAAGGAGAGTGGGCAGATCATCCATCACGCACATACTCATACCCATTTCTAAATTATTTTAATCCTAAATATAAAAATGATTATAGCTATTTATATGAAAAATGGATGTACGAAGGAGGAGATATGCCAATTCATGATAATTTTGAATTAAAATATTTTGCTGATGATAATCCTTCAACACAAAATAGAATGATTTTTAATAATGTGATATCATCATTTTTAAATTTTGATAATTTAGTTGCATCCGAAAAACAACAAAAAATAAATAAAGGTACATATGTTTTATTTAGTACTGATAATAGTAAAATGATAGGCAAATCATCAATAAACTGGGAACTTATCTATGATGATACAAATGAAATTATATTCAAAACATCTGATAAATCATTTGTTTGGTTTTTTACAAAAGAAGGATCATATTCAATAAAATTACATTTGATAGATAAAAATGGAAATATATCTACAGATTTTAAACAATCATTTATATATGTGTAAAATATTATTTTTAAAAAATAATATATATACATAAAATTACTATATCTGTATATGGAAAATATAAGTCAAAATTATATTATTTTACAATCCGCAATCGTTGGATTTGAATTTGAATTCTATTCCAATTATGATGTTAATGAAACAGCAAAAAAATTATCAAAATATATAAATAAAAAAATTATTGTGCAATCCGAAAAATCTCCAACTAAATATTCAGATATTGATGACTATAAAATTCCATATAGCGGAGTATTTGTATTATCTGTTGATTATAGCGGAGGAAAAGATATGCTTGAACTTATGACATGCCCTATGGAATATAAAGATGCAAGGATTACTATGATTAAGGTAAATGAATGGATAAAAAACAACGGATGGACAACAAATAGAGCATCAATTCATATGAATATTAGTTTTGATGAAAATAAAATTAAATTAAATGATAAATTAAAAAATTTAAATATTTTAAAGATTATACTTTCTATAGATGAAAATTACATATACAAGTATTTTCCTACAAGAAGAAACTCTGTATATACTAGATCTGTAAAATCCTTATATCCAATTGTTAATAATATTAATTTAGATGATACTCAAAATATAAATACAAATAATGTAATATTTCCTAAAACTAAATACTTTGGAGTAAATTTTTCTAAATTGAATCAAGGATATTTAGAATTTAGATATACTGGGGATAAAAATTATGAAAGAAAAACGCAAGCATTACTAAATCTTTTAGATTATTATATTTTATTAATTTATAATTGTATACAAAACAATAACACATATACACAGTCAGAAAAATCAAGATTTAGTCAAATGATAAAAAAATATAAAAATATCTTAAATAATTTATCAAGTTATGAAACATTTGCGATATCATATCCAAATATTATATTAACAATAGATTTAAAACAGGACGAAAATATTATAAAATTTTACTGGAATTATATACAAGATGTGCTAACAAAATTAATATTATATTTTAATTTTAATGAAGGGTATTTTAACTATGACACAGACATATCAAAATGTCAAGTATATAAATCTAAATTAGAATCAGACCGCGAAATATCTAATGTAGAATTTTTTAATTGCGAACTAATGGGCGAGTTTAAATATTGTGTGTTTTTTAATTGTTTTATTTATAATAGCATGATATATAATTCCAATTTTAAAATAAATAATAAAATTATAAATTCAAAAATTATGAATTCTATATTGAATTATTCTAATACTGTTGATAATTCATACATAGATAACAAAAATACAATCGTCGATTGTAAGGTCAACGGAGGAGTAATAAGAAACGGAGTTATTGGAAAAAATTCTGAAATTTCTAAAAATACAAAATATGTTCAATATACTAGAAATTTCAAGGATAATAAAAAAGATAATTTGATTTGAGGTTGCTCTTTGAATTACATTGAGCTACAAACTTCATAGGCATGTTCGTTCCTGAAGGAATGTCTTATTTGAGCCTCCGATTGAAAGTATGTTATGGTTTTTGTTAGATTTTTATAAAAAAGTTAATTAAATAACATTTAAATCTTATTTAATTCCCAGTATTATTAAATTTTTTTGTTTATTTGATGTAGTTACTTAAGTTAATTTTTA
>Ga0208695_1001529_pt1 | contig 19019 bp, 13 predicted proteins | sample AD_UKC111_MetaG_FD_184449 | JGI IMG/M metagenome (GOLD analysis project Ga0208695, IMG submission 184449) | Active sludge microbial communities of municipal wastewater-treating anaerobic digesters from Hong Kong - AD_UKC111_MetaG (SPAdes)... | ecosystem: Engineered > Bioreactor > Anaerobic >...
GACCTCCGGGTTATGAGAGATTTTCCTGGTTTCGGAACGTTTTTCACTCAGGCTCCGCATTTTAGCTTGGCCTGAGGGACGCTCTTCTGAAGAGGCCGGAGGATCTTTGGTTACGAGTTATTAGTCGTATGATAGCGACTTTTTATGACAGGGTCAAGTAGTAGTTTTTTCGCGACCCGGAGGACGATGGTTGAAAATTAGTGAACGAACGTCCAAAAATCACGAACTTTTCGTTCTATCGTTCATATGCGATTTGTTAAGATTATTCAAGATTTTTGTTGCCACAAAAGGTCAATCGTTGCGGAAAATTTTGTTTTGTGATTGATCTAAATCGTTGAATTTTTCGTAATTTGTCACTTTTCCTTAATCAGCGACGAATTACCAAGAGAGATGGATGACTTTTGCTTTGATCCGCTGTTGACACTTCTTCAAGGTTATATCGCGACCATTTTGAATGCGTATGTTATAATGAATAAGGAAATTATGATTATCATAATCTGGATTTCTTTGCAATTGCAGCGCCTGTGAAATTGGAGGGCTTCATGTTCGTCAATCGTGTTTCTGAACTTGAACTGCTGGAAAAACGCTATGCTTCGGGTAAAGCAGAGTTTTTTGTTCTTTACGGTCGCCGACGGGTTGGTAAGACCGAACTCTTGGCTCGTTTTTGCGAAGGTAAGCGCTCGATTTTCTTCGTTTCAGATCTGGGTTCAGAAATATCTCTCAGGACGGCTCTTTCCGCTGCCGTCAATACGACTTTATTTGGCCCTAACCAAATGAATGCGGTTTACTCCACCTGGGAAGACCTGCTTCATGCGCTTGCCCAGGCTGCACAAAGCGAGCGGCTGGTGGTTGTGTTGGACGAATTCCCTTACCTGGTGACAGCGCACCCACCTCTGGCCACCATCCTCCAGCGTGTATGGGATCAGACCCTGAAGAACAGCCAGATCATGCTTATTCTGTGCGGATCTTATATCGGCATGATGGAAGAGACGGTCTTGGGATATCAGGCACCGTTGTATGGCAGGAGGACAGCACAGTATCTGCTTGAACCGTTGCAGTTTAAAGATGCCAGGCTATTTTATCCATCCTTTCCTTTAGAAGATCAGGTCCGTGCCTACGCGGTCTACGGCGGCACGCCGGCTTACCTGCACACCATCCAATCCCAGCAATCACTGAAGGATAATGTTTTGGATGGAATTCTCACCCGCGGCTCGTTCCTGTATGACGAAGTGCGCTTTGTGCTTCAGCAGGAGCTGCGCGAGCCACGCAATTACTTCGCGATTCTGCAGGCTATCGCGGCTGGCAAAACCCGCTTGAATGAAATTAAGCAGGCAACCGGGATTGAAGGGGCAACCGCTTATCTGGATACCTTGCAACAACTACACCTGGTTGAGCGGTTGGTCCCTGTGACGGAAACACAGCCTCAAAAGAGCCGCCGCGGAATCTATCGTTTAAAAGATCATTATTTGCGGTTCTGGTTTCGGTATGTTCACCCGAACCGCTCTCAGCTTGAACGCGGCGGGGCGCAAATCATCCTGGAGAACCAGGTGATGGCGGAAATTGACCATTTCTCCAGTCTGACCTTTGAGGAGGTTTGCCAGCAATTTTTCTGGCAAGCTGGATTATACGGAAAATTACCTTTTGTTCCCACGAAAATTGGGAACTGGTGGAATGCCAACGAAGAGGTCGATCTCGTCGTGTTGGGTGAAAAGGACGCGATTCTTGTGGAATGTAAATGGACCAGCAAACCAGTGGGGATTGATATTATGGCAGACCTTGAGCGAAAAACCAACCTGGTCAGGCCTGAGTTGGGAGATCGTCAAATCTGCTTTGCGCTCTGCTCTCGATCTGGATTTACCCCTCAGCTTATCAAAGACGTTGAGCAGCGGACTGATGTCATGTTATTGGATTTACAAGATATTGTAGGGTCAGAAATCTCATAAGTACGGGGGGATTTGTTCATTTCCGCTGATATTATCCCACTCGATCGTGTAATAAATGACCCACCTCGGTGCGCATGCAAAGCAGAGGCGTGGTGGGTACTGTTGTATTGATTATAACCAGATTAACTATTACGGGGCTATTCTAACAAACTTCCTGGCAATCGCATTAAGCACTTTGTTATTGTCATTTTCAGACTGAAATGATAATAACATTGGAAGTGTTCTCATTTATGATCTTAGCCACTGGGAAGCGAGCAGGTAAAGATGATGGGATTACGCAACCTTTTTCTATAAATTCAAGTCAGAGAAATCCAGAGATGTTTGACAATTTGATGGCTTGCCATACAATTCCTGTGCCCTGGAACGTGAGATCAAATCCTCAGCCAAAGCGCGATAAATTAACCGTTCCATCCGCATGGGCGTTTCGGGTGGATAAGGTTTTCCTGGTTCCTGGCGATGCCAATCATTGACGCGAAACTGTTGGAATAAACGAGTCGCGGTGTTTTCAGGAATAATGGAAAGATTTTTGGCGCGGTAAATCCAGATTTCCAAGAGTTATTCCTTGCTTTATGACTTGTACTCCATTTTCGTTGACATTTTTTGTTTCCTCACCTATGATTATAGAATACTCCCACGTGAGGTGGCTCATGCCCGGAAAGATTGTCAATCACTTTCGCATTTTACTGGCACAAAAGGCAACCAAGCAACAACAAAATATCGCTTTGATGGACGTACAGCGCGAGACGGGCATTGCCTGGTCAACACTGAACTCTTGGGCGAATAACCAGTTGACCCGTTATGATGCACCAGTGATCATGGCATTATGCGAATATTTTGATTGCCAGGTGGGGGATTTATTGGTATTTGAGAAAGAAATTTCAGCGCAATAATAAGATTTTCCACCAGTAATTTTTGGAAATCTTAATAACCAGAGGAGAATTATGCCAGCAATAAAGAAAACAACGAATGGTGCCGCCCTGGGATTTGAGCAAACTCTGTGGTTGGCTGCAGATAAACTGCGTGGATTTATGGACCCGGCAGAATACAAGCATGTAGTACTTGGTCTAATTTTCCTGAAATATATTTCCGATGCATTTGAAGATTTGCACACCCGACTGGTGGCGCAGCAAGCTGAAGGTGCCGATGCCGAAGACCCGGATGAGTACCGTGCTGAGGGGGTTTTCTGGGTGCCACCGGCAGCGCGTTGGGGCTACCTGCAAGCCAATGCCAAACAGCCAACCATTGGGCGTTTGCTGGATGACGCCATGACGGCCATTGAGCAGGTCAATCCTTCCTTGAAGGGTGTCCTACCCAAGGACTATGCCCGCCCTACATTGGATAAACAACGATTGGGGGGCTTGATTGACCTGATCGGTACCATTGGCCTGGGTGATAAGGAGAACCGTTCGCGAGACATCCTGGGCAGGGTGTATGAATACTTTTTGTCCCAGTTTGCCAGTTCGGAAGGCAAGAAAGGTGGTGAGTTCTATACTCCCCGATCCATTGTTCAGTTACTGGTGGAAATGCTGGCTCCATATAAAGGCCGCGTCTATGACCCGTGCTGCGGTTCGGGTGGGATGTTTGTGCAGAGCGAAAAATTCGCCGAAGCACATGGCAGCCGCATTGGTGATATCAGCGTCTACGGGCAGGAATCTAACCCCACCACCTGGCGCATGGCGAAGATGAACCTGGCGATTCGCGGAATTGAAAGCAATTTGGGTCCAGAACCAGCCGACTCTTTCCGTAGAGACTTGCACCCTGACCTTAAAGCTGACTTTCTCCTTGCGAACCCACCTTTTAACATGAGTGACTGGGGTGGCGAGAGCTTGCGCGATGACCCGCGCTGGAAATTCGGTACACCGCCATCAGGCAACGCCAATTTCGCCTGGGTACAACATTTCATCTACCACCTTGCCCCCTCCGGGCTGGCAGGCTTCGTGCTGGCTAACGGCAGCATGAGCAGCAACACCTCTGGCGAAGGCGAAATCCGCCGGACGATCCTGGAAGCCGACCTGGTGGACTGCATGGTAGCGCTGCCTGGGCAGCTTTTCTACTCTACTCAAATCCCGGTCTGCTTGTGGTTTTTAGCGCGGGATAAGCGCAATGGACGTTTCCGCGACCGACGACGGCAGACCCTCTTCATCGATGCTCGTGGTTTAGGCACTCTGGTGGATCGCGTTCATCGTGATCTGAACGATGAGGACCTTGCCCGCATTGTCGGAGCATACCACGCCTGGCGTGGAGATGACGGTGCCGGAGATTACATGGACGTGCCTGGCTTCTGTAAAGCGGCCACTTTGGAAGAGATCCAGAAGCAAGGATATGTGCTAACGCCTGGACGTTATGTGGGAGTTGGAGACATTGAAGAGGATGAAGAACCCTTTGAAGACAAGTTTGTACGATTAAGGAATATATTGCGTGAACAACAATCAGAAGCGCGAAGGCTTGATACCATAATTGAAAATAACTTAAAAAGGCTTAAGCATGGAGAATAAGCCCGAAATTTCTGAATTGGGAGAAGTATTTGACGTAAATCCCTCCCGGGTCATTAAGCGAGGAGAAGTAACTCCATTTATTCCAATGGAGGCATTACCTGAACATTCTCGTGAAGTTTCCCGCGTATATTACCGTGAGTATTCAGGTTCAGGCACAAGATTCAAAAATGGAGACACATTAATTGCTCGTATTACCCCTTGTCTTGAAAATGGGAAGACGGTTTTCATTTCTTGTTTAGCAGAGAATGTTGTTGCCCACGGGTCAACAGAATATATAGTTTTATCCGGTAAGCAGGACGTTAGCGAAAGTCTTTATGGGTATTACCTGGCTCGGTCGCCTGATTTTAGAGCCTATGCAATTGCGCATATGGAAGGAACATCAGGCCGGCAACGTGTTCCTGCTTCGGCAGTAGAAAATTATCGAATTTCACTTCCTCCCCTCCCAGAACAGCGCGACATCGCGGAGGTACTCGGTAGTCTGGACGATAAGATAGCATTGAACCGGCACATGAACCAGACACTGGAAACCCTGGCCCAGGCGATTTTCAAATCCTGGTTCATCGATTTTGAACCAGTACGCGCCAAAATGGAAGGGAGCACACCGGCCGGCATGGATGCTGAAATGGCCGCCCTTTTCCCCGATTCGATGGATGGCGATGTGCCTAATGGGTGGAGGAAAGAGCCTTTAGATCAAATTGCAAATTTCTTAAATGGGTTAGCTTTACAAAAATATCCCCCAATTGGCGATGAATTCTTGCCTGTTATCAAAATAGCGCAACTTAGAACAGAAAATACTGATGGTGCAGATAAAGCAAGTGCATCAATACCAAAAGAGTATATTGTTGAAAATGGTGATATTCTCTTTTCTTGGTCAGGAAGTTTGGATGTTGTGATATGGTGTGGAGGAAAAGGAGCGCTCAATCAACACCTGTTTAAAGTCACATCCGAAAAATATCCCAAATGGTTTTACTACTATTGGATTCTTCATCATTTGCAAGGTTTTCAGGCGATTGCAGCCGGAAAAGCAACAACCATGGGGCATATTCAACGACACCACTTGAGCGAAGCAAAAGTCATTGTTCCTGATACGGGTCTGCTAAGGGAAATGGATAAAGCTATTGCCCCACTTCTAGAAAAGATAATCCTTAATAAACTTGAATCTAATACGCTTGCTAACCTCCGGGATACATTATTACCAAAATTATTGAGTGGGGAAGTAACCGTGGACAATATCAATCCCCGGAATGGATCATAAGGAAAAACCATGCCGAGGGTAAATCTTTCACAGGCTGAAAAAGACTTGATCGAGCGCTGGAAAATCGCCGCCCGGTATCAAACGCCGCGCTTGTCTGGATTGGCGATTGAGGGGAATGATGGAATCCGCGGAATTACGAATTTGGCTGTCAATTTTGACCGGCCAATCACGGTGATCTGCGGCAAAAACGGCTGCGGAAAAAGCACGGTGATTTCCCTATCCCGGCTGGGATTTCAGCAAGATCGCCAGTTTGACGATCTTTTTATCGAGATCAACAATCCGCATCCGTTCAATGATTTTACGGTTCGTTGGTCCTATTTAAGGCATGATCCACCGCAAATTAGCCTGGATGGCGGTACCAAAACCTATTCTGCTCCCCCTCCGGCAAAAAATATTGTCTATATTGGGCTTTCCAGGGTAGCGCCCGCCTGGGAAAACACACCTCTGACTGCCCATTTTCGCCAACAGCCAGTGTGGGATTCGCAGAACCAGCTCGAACCGCGTAACCTTGAGCGGCTGCGCGATATCCTTAACAAACCTTTTACTGGTGCGGGTTGGGGAAAGTCCGGAGCATATGAAATGCGCACCTGTTCCACCCATGCCACATACACCAGTTTTAACATGTGCACCGGCGAGGAAATGCTGGTTGAAATGATCCGGCTACTCCAGCAGGCAGAGGCTGAAAGCTTGGTATTGATCGAGGACGCCGAGATTGGTCTAAATCCGGTGGTTATGCCGCGCTTTGCCAGGCACCTGGTTGAGATCTGTGAGAGTAAGCGTTTGCAGGTAATCCTATCGACACATTCCCTGGATCTCATCACCGCCTTTCCGAGCGAGCTTGTCTGTCTATTCAAGTCGGACGGGGCTACACATCAGGCGAAAGATAACCCCGAAATGCAGGAAATCTTTACCAGCATATCTTCACAGGTGGAATCGGACATCATCATCTTTTGTGAAGACGACGTGGCGGAAAGCCTGATTCGCCAGGCTGTTTCGGGCGATCTACGCAGAAGATTGAAAGTAGTCTATGGCTCCAAAACCAAACTATTGGGGTATGCAGAAGCACATTTAAAAGCTGGTTGGCCGCAGATACCTTTGATCATTTGGGATGGGGACGTTAAGAGCGATGAAGTGGAAAAGTGGATGGGTTCACTGGATCAGAATACAAGGGATGAACTCTCCGCACGGGTGAGTCGAATTAAATTACCAGGAGAACTTCCACCTGAACGATGGATGCTTGCGCAACTGGAAACCGACGAAGGCTGCCAGCTACTGGCGGAAGAGCTTAATGAAGATACACCGACCACCAAGGCTTTTCTCGGGATGCTTTCAACGATGACGGCTTTTCATTCGCTTTCATACGAACTTGCAGAACGGACGGGACTAGATGAAAAAGCTGTTCTACGTTCGTTAACTCGCTCGATTGGTCGTCTGTCAACGGATCCACTTGCGCCGCTTCGGGAGCAAATTGGAAAAGCAGTGAACAAAGAAATAATTCAGGTTGTGTGAGATAGAAATACGGGAGTGGCGATGATTACAGAACAGTTTGTTGAAGAATTTGTCCTAACTTTGTTTTCCAGTCTCGGATATGAGGTGTTAAATGGGCCGCAGATTGCACCGGATGTATCCTCCTTATATCGCGACAGTTATAATCATGCCTGTCTGGATAAAATCTTGCTCGAAAGTCTTCAAAGGATTAACCCTGCCATCCCCGATGAAATCCTTGAAGACGCCGTTCGTAAACTAAAAACTCCTACCTCTCCTTCATTGACGGTAAACAATCGCAATGTGCATAAAATGCTGGTGAATGGAATAGACGTTGAATACCACCGGCCAGATCACTCGATTGGTGGGAATAAAATTGCCCTGATTGATTTCGATAATCCCGACAATAATCGATGGCTGGTGGTTAACCAGTTCACCGTAATTGAAGGAAATGTAAATCGCCGCGCGGATGTTGTGGTTTTCATCAATGGTTTGCCTTTAGCCGTCTTTGAATTAAAGAATCCGGCAGACGAAAAGGCCACCATTTGGTCCGCGTTCAACCAGCTTCAGACCTATAAAAATCAAATTTCCAACCTGTTTATTTATAATGAAGTTTTAGTGGTCTCAGATGGTATTGAGGCTAGAATCGGTTCATTAACCGCCGATCGTGAAAGGTTTATGCCCTGGAAAACAATTGAAGGGGAAGATCTGGCTCCGGTGCAAAAAACGCAGTTGGAAGTGCTTTTACGTGGTGTGTTTGAAAAACGTCGTTTTCTGGATTTATTGCGTTATTTTATTGTTTTTGAAGAAGAAAATGGCGGTATGCTGAACAAGAAACTCGCGGCATATCACCAGTTTCACGCTGTCAATGTGGCTCTGGAACAAACCCTGCGGGCATGCGATGTCATACAGAAAGGACAGGTCGCAGAGCGGCGCAGCGGCTATTTTACCCGCACGCCTGTTGACTGTGCACCAGGGGATCACCGCGTGGGAGTTATCTGGCACACCCAGGGCTCCGGTAAAAGCTTAACCATGGCTTTCTATGCCGGCCGCGTAATATCCCACCCATTGATGGAAAACCCTACCGTGGTCATTATTACGGATCGCAACGATCTGGATGATCAATTATTCGGTACATTTTCACGCTGCCATGACTTGCTACGGCAGATTCCAGTTCAAGCTGAGAACCACCAGCATTTGCACCAATTACTACAGGTTGCATCCGGCGGGGTGGTTTTCACCACCATTCAGAAGTTCTTGCCTCCTGCAGGACAAAATGGAAATGGCGAACCGCTTTCAGAACGCCGCAACATCGTAGTCATTGCGGACGAAGCCCACCGCAGCCAGTATGATTTTATTGATGGTTATGCCCGCCACATGCATGATGCTCTCCCCAACGCCTCATTTATTGGCTTTACCGGTACGCCAATTGAACAGAATGATCGTAATACGCGAGCTGTTTTTGGAAATTACGTCAGCGTCTATGATATTCAACGAGCTGTTGAAGATGGTGCCACAGTCCCGATTTATTACGAAGGGCGACTTGCGAAATTGGAATTGGATGAGCAGCTCAAACCACACCTTGATGAGGAATTCGAAGAGGTCACAGAAGGTGAGGAACTCGAACAAAAAGAGAAATTAAAAACCAAATGGGCTGCACTCGAGGCGGTAGTCGGTTCTGAGAAACGGATTCAAATCATTGCTCGTGACTTTGTACAGCATTTCGAGAATCGGCTAGAAGTAATGGATGGTAAGGCCATGATTGTTTGCATGAGCCGGCGTATTTGCGTTGAGCTTTACAATGCCATTATTACACTACGCCCCGAATGGCACTCTGAGGATGATTTACAAGGCGCGATTAAGATTGTCATGACGGGTTCGGCTTCCGATCCACTCGAATGGCAGCAGCATATCCGCAGCAAAGCCCGGCGAGAGGAATTGGCAAAACGTTTCAAAAATCCAAATGACCCATTTAAAATCGTCATTGTACGCGATATGTGGTTAACCGGCTTTGATGCACCACCGCTGCATACCATGTACGTGGATAAACCTATGTACGGGCATGGTTTGATGCAGGCCATCGCCCGCGTCAACCGGGTATTCAAAGACAAACCAGGCGGTTTGATTGTAGACTATCTTGGTCTGGCTGATCAATTGCGCCAAGCCTTGGCAAATTACACCGCCGAAGGTGGCACAGGGGAAGCGGCCATTGATCAGGAGCAAGCCGTAGCCATCATGCAGGAAAAGTACGAAATCTGTTTGGGACTTTTTCATGGCTTCAATTGGTCAAAATGGACTACCGGCACCCCTGCAGAAAAGCTTGGGCTTTTACCAATGGCTCAGGAACACATCTTTGCTCAAGATGATGGCAAAAACCGATTATTAAAAGCCGTGACCGAACTTTCGCAGGCCTTTGCGCTGGCTGTACCGCATCCAAAAACCATAGCCATTCGCGATGATGTCGGCTTTTTTCAGGCTGTTCGCTCAGCGGTAGCCAAAACCACAAGCGATAGTGGCCGTTCGGTTGAAACCATGGATCATGCTATTAGGCAGATCATCTCTCGTGCTGTGGCTTCAGAAGAAGTCATCGATATTTTCACCGCTGCCGGCTTAAAGAAACCCGATATTTCCATCCTCTCAGATGAATTCCTGGCTGAAATTCAGGGTATGCCCCAGCACAACCTCGCGCTGGAACTATTGAAGAAATTATTGAACGACGAAATCAAATTGCGTTCACGGAAGAACCTGGTACAGTCTCGATCTTTTTCTGAAATGCTAGAACGCACTATTCGCGCGTACCAAAACCGAGCCATAGAGACCGCACAAGTCATTGAAGAATTGATTTCGATCGCCAAAGAGATTCGTGAAGCGGACAAGCGTGGCGAAGAGCTGCACTTAACGGAAGACGAGGTCGCATTCTATGACGCATTGGAAGTGAACGACAGTGCAGTCAAGGTCTTAGGGGATGAAACGCTTCAGGAAATTGCGCGAGAATTGGTCAAAATGGTACGCAACAATGTGACTATTGACTGGACTGTAAAAGAAACGGTACGCGCAAAATTACGGGTAATGGTAAAACGTATTTTACGAAAATATGGTTATCCACCAGATAAGCAAGAAAAGGCCACTCAAACCGTATTAGAACAAGCGGAGTTGCTGGCAAGAGATTGGGCAGAATAAGGGGGATAAATGCCGAAATATGTTCCAGCGTCAAAATTTCAAGAACTAAGGGGGCTTGATCGAATTTCCCAAGTAGTTCATGAAATGCAATGTATTTGGAGAGAGATATCCAAGGATGATATTGGAATTGACGGTGAAATTGACCTCCTAGAACCCCGCCCGGATGGAAAAGGCGCGATTGCCACCGGCAAGATCATCAAGGTTCAAGCAAAGTCTGGATCCAGCTATGTAAAACAGGATACTGCATCCGGTTTTATTACACCAGTGCGACAAGAAGATCTAGAGTTGTGGACGAATGCAAACTACCCCGTGATTTTTATTGTCTACCACCCTGATGATGACAAGTTATATTGGAAAGATGTAAAAGAATACGTCAGAGAAACCCCGAATATTTTTCACCCCCCGATAAAATTCGTCTTCAACAAAGAAACTGACGAATTCACAGCCAAATTTCGCGATAAGGTGCTGCAAATTGGCAATGTTAGTTCTCCTCGTGTGTTATTTCAAAAACAAGAACGATTATTTTCCAACCTGTTTCTGCTCCAGCGTGCGCCAAAAGATTTGTATAACGCGCCAGTACTAACAAATTTAGATTACCCAATGATTACCTCTATTCTACGAAGCAGGCAATCTTTCACCCCTCCATTTTGTGTCAATCGTGGACGAGTTTTCACTCTCAGTGATTTATCTGATCCCGGATGCGCTTTGCGGGAATTTTGTGATACTTCCAATATGCTGATAGAGAATGCTCAACCCTGGTGGGTGAATCCAGACTTAAACCGATCTTATGTTTCGATGTTAAATCGGCTATTAAGAATGCACACTAACCGGTGTGGGATTAAATATAACCAACAATTCAGGCGGTTTTATTTTCCACGCACGGATGATACTTCTGATTCTGTAAAAGTGGCCTGGGTGAACCAAAGAACAAAATCTCACGCAACCCGAACTGTGGCGGCAAATTACCACTATGGTCACGATTATTTTTGGCGGCATTTAGCTGCAGATATGACTTTTAAAAATATTGGCAATTCCTGGTTTTTGCAGATCATACCCAAATATCTCTTTACAGTTGATGGAATTAATATATGGGACACTGAAAAGGTCGGATCCTATACTACCCGGCAAAAATCCAGAGAACGAAATCCTCATGTATTGAATCACATTCTTTTCTGGGCAGATTATTTGTCCCAAGGAAAAAGCAGAGTTCAAGTGGAACTTGATTACAAACCAATCATGGTTATAGAAAAAATGCCTCAAACGGGAATTGCTGATTTTGCAATTACGGATGATCCGGCAATCTATGAAGAACCCCCAGAAGTGCTTCAGCCCAATTTGTTCAGCTATATATTAAATAACGAGGATGACGATTTTATTGAAGAAGAGCCAGAGGGGGCTGAAGATGATCAAAATTAAATATCTGCAGGAGCCAGCTCTTCAGTTTGGTGGGTATTTTGAACACCAGGACGCCAAAACCGGACTGTCAGAATTTGGCCCCTTTGGGAAAAATATCCCAGGATTGCATCCTACAGAAATAAAACTTGGTTTTATTGGAACAAGAGAGACTGTGTCATGGGCTCAGGAGTGGATCGAGCGGTGTGGTGAGTACATCGAAACCGAAAACGTAAAGAAATATAAACCATCGACTTCCCAAAGTATTGAAGGTCAATTATTTGATACCGAAGCCCTTTTCGATAGTCCACAAACCCTAAACCGTTTGGAAAAAATATTAACCCCTGATTTTGTCGGATTTAACAATGATTCCGCATTTAATTGCAGTTTTCAAATGAATGATCGTTGGGTGCGATATATTCAACCGCGAGAATTGACGGAAATCCTTGACCTTGATAACAAGACTGATGTTATTTGGAAGATGGTCAATCTTTTTGATGAAAACATTGCGAATATCGCCGCGAATGATCCCACTCCAGATATTATCATTTTGGCGCTTCCCCCTGAAGTCGAAAATAAGGCACATAGTGTGCGCATCTCAGGCAACTATTTTCTCAACTTTCGTCGGGCCATCAAAGCTCGTTCGATGAAATGGAATATTCCTTTACAACTGATCACTAAAAGTACAGTAACCGGCGAAGGAAAAAATGTGCAAGATGTAGCGACTCGAGCCTGGAATTTTTGTACTGCACAATATTACAAAGCCAATGGGGTTCCTTGGCGAATTACATCTCTTGATGAAGCTACTTGTTTTATCGGTGTGAGCTTTTTTATCGCCAAGGATCTGTCCGATATTGTGACAATGAGATCAAGCGTAGCTCAAGCTTTTGATTTTATGGGGCAAGGTTTGATTTTAAGGGGAGACTATTTTAATTGGGACGTCCAACGGTTGGGAAAAACACCCCATCTCACATATGATGGAGCGAAAAAACTTGTTAAAGATACTTTGAATGAATATATCCGCCTAAAGGGTTACCCACCTAGAAGAGTGGTAATTCATAAGACCTCCGAATTTTGGGGAAAAGAACATATTGATTTCAATGAACTAGATGGATTTCAAAATGGAATAAACGAGGTGTTCGGTCGTTGTGAAATCGATTTGGTTTCCCTTGCGCAATCTGGAGTCAGGTTCTTCCGAGAAGGTAAATACCCACCTCTTCGAGGAACTTACTTTTCAATCAATAACGCCGATCACTTACTCTTTACAATGGGTTATATTCCATTCCTGGAAACTTTTCCAAAACCTTATGTACCAGAGCCTTGGCAGATTATGCAACACATCGGGGGAAGTTCTCCGGAAGACCTCTTTAAAGAAATACTCGCTTTAACCAAAATGAATGTAAACAATTGTGCGTTCGCTGATGGATCCCCCATTACCTTATCCTTTTCAAGAATGGTGGGAGAGATTATGAAACACATCCCTGAAAACGGGATTGTGCAACCGAAGTACCGGTTTTATATGTGATACGACAGAAATCCACTGTTGGCAGATGAATGAATCGAGAGGTGTAAGATGCAATTCAAAGACGCTGCGTACGCAATACTAAAGAAATCCGGTCAACCCCTGCATTATAAAGAAATTGCCGACAAGGCTATGGAAGTAAGGTTACTCAATAATCGTAGACGTATACTCGAAATTGCCATGAGTGTTTAACTTTATATGGGTAACATCAATCCGGACCCGCGCTTTTATTATCATCGGGAAACCCTGATCGCCACGCCGAACGGTTTTCTCGTTTTCCGGTGCATTTGAAAACGTTTTTTGAAGGTGTAAGAAGCTGAATAAATACAGGGAAATTAGCAGAAGACCAACAAGGAAAATTATTACTATGAATGGTCAACAAATTTGTTTGAAAACTGTGGACGAGTTAAGAGTTGATTTTAATTCCAACACGCCATTAAAATTTTGGGTGCCGGCTTACCAACGCGGTTACCGCTGGTTGCCCCTTCAGGTTACCCAATTGCTTGATGACATCCGTGAATTCACTCTGCGAAGAGATCCCCAGCCAGATGAGTTTTACTGTCTTCAGCCGTTGGTGGTCAAGGTGCGATCGAATGGCGAGTTTGAAGTTGTTGATGGTCAGCAAAGATTAACGACCTTGTTGCTCATCATGCGTCACTTTAATGAACGACTGACTGAGAAGTACAGACAAACACTCTTTACCTTAGCATATGAGACTCGTCCGAGCTTGGAAGAGTTTTTGAAATCTCCCAGGGAGGAGACCGCTAATGACAATGCGGATTACTTCCACCTTTATAAAGCCATCCAAGCCATAGAAGCGTGGTTTGTACAACGAGATAGCGAAGTGGAAGCTATTAAATCTGCCCTACTCAATAAAACAAAGGTTATCTGGTTTGAACTGGCTGAGCGTGACAATCCGGTTGATGCCTTTACTCGTCTTAATGTCGGTAAAATTCCTCTGAACAATGACGAACTGATCCGCGCACTTTTTCTGCGACGCACCGGTCAAGATAAAAAGGATGCTGAAAACATCCGGATGCGAATTGCTTATGAATGGGACCAATTAGAAAAAGGACTCCAATCCGACGATTTCTGGTATTTCCTGACCAACCGGAATCCATCTAGCCAAAACCGTATAGCTTTTATTTTTGACCTGGTTGCCCGCACGGAAGGCATATCTGAAGAACTGGCAAACGACGCTTATGGCCTATTTTACTTTTTCAATCAGCGAATGAAAGAAGCTGGCGCCACACCGGAAAGTGAATGGCGAAAGATTAAAAAGACCTATTTAATGCTTGAAGAATGGTTTGAGGACCGGACCCTCTTCCATATGGTTGGTTTTCTCGTTAGTCAGGATTTAGCCATTGAAGATATTCAAACGCGATCCAAAAACTTTGCAAAGAGCGAATTCGAACAAAGCCTGCGACAAATAATATTCGAAAGAGTTATTGCTCAAAAACCCTTGTGCCCCACCGATGAAGAGTCGGTACGGATGGATGTTGCTGATAGCCTGGAATCACTTATATACGGCTCGAAGGGCCGGCTTGTTACAGCCACCCTACTGCTTTTTAATATAGCAACCCTATTGGAAAACCGGCGATCAAATCTACGTTTTCAATTTGACAGTTTCAAGACAGAACATTGGGATATCGAACATATTCGTTCTGTAGGTGATGACAAACCTGATCGCGACTATCAACGTAAAGACTGGCTTCAGATGTGTCTGGGCTACTTAAAGCTACAAGACGATGCATCTGATCTATGCAGCAAGATTACGGCATTCATTGATCTATCCCAGGTCGAAGCTACGAATGAAAGATTTGATACTCTCTACGAGGAGATATTGCAGTTTTTTAGGGAAGCTACTGAAGGAGAGGCTGTTAATGGTATCGCTAACTTGACGTTGCTCGACGAACATACGAATCGGAGTTACAAAAATGCCCCGTTTGCAGTCAAGCGGCAGCGACTTTTAGAGCTCGATCAGCACGGTGTCTTCGTTCCCCTTTGTACCCGGAATGTCTTTTTGAAGTGCTATAGCCCCCAAGTGGATAATGCCATGTTCTGGAGTGAGGAAGATCAGCAGGGGTATCTAGAAGCCATTACTACCGTTCTAGTTAACTTTTTCTGCGGAAAACAGGAAGGAAATCTATGAGCAATAACAGCCAGATCATCTACAAGGAGTTACTGGAGCGGCACGAGCGTATTCAAATTCCGATGATTCAGCGGGACTTCGCCCAAGGACGTTCATCAGAAAGCACAGTGCGCGAACTCTTCCTAATGGCTTTAGATGAAGCACTTCGTAAACCTGTCGATGATCCGACCTTACCTTTGAATCTTGACTTCATTTACGGTAGTGTGGAAGGTCAGAAAGAGACTCGATTCCTTCCTTTGGATGGTCAGCAGCGCCTGACAACACTCTTTTTGCTGCACTGGTATCTGGCCTGGCGAGATGAAAAATGGGCGGATTTTGAAGCTATGTTCTTGGATGGAAAGAAGGCTAAATTTTCCTATGATGTACGTCCGAGTAGTAATGAATTCTTTGATCAATTGGTTTACTTCCGTCCATCAATTCCTCCGGAAGATATTCCTGAAAAGAAGTCGCCGATTACTTCCTTGATTACTGACCAACCCTGGTATTTTCGCAGTTGGCGACTTGATCCAACTATTCAATCCGTACTCCTAATGCTTGATGCCATCCATGAGAGATTTGCCTCATCAAGAGGCCTATTTGCACGACTAATCGATGAAAACCATCCTGCCATCACATTTCAATTACTCGACCTGAAAGATTTTGGTCTATCCGATGATCTTTACATCAAAATGAATGCCCGGGGAAAGCCGCTGACTCCTTTTGAAACTTTCAAAGCCCGTTACGAAGAGAAACTCAAAGGTCAGCTCAATGGAGAAATATTTTCCCTTGCCGGGCATCCTTTTAGTGCAGCAGATTATGTCGCGCAACGTATGGACACAGCCTGGGCTGACCTTTTCTGGAAACTTAGAGATCCAAAGAGCCACCAATTTGACCAAGCGTTTATGAATCTCGCGCGTACAATTGCTTTAGTCACTCGTAATCCGGACGATGAGGGTTATTTGGATGATGTGAGCAAGTTGAGAAGCACGCGGGAAGGGGAAGTACCATCCTATACAGATTTTCATTCACGGGGTTGGCTTGATGATCGCTTCACTATGACAATCATCCATCTGCTCGATGCATGGAGTAGCGAGAGTGGAACCCTCTCATGTTTCCTTTCAGACAATGGCTTTTTCGATGAAAGAATATTTTTTAACAAAATTGCTCTAAATCGCGAAAGTCTTTCTTACGCGGAAATTGTTCAGTTCGCCGCATATGTCGCATATATTGATAAGTATCATAATTCAATTGATTCAGTCGCTTTTCAGGAGTGGATGCGGATTATCTATAACTTGTCCACTAACACCATCTACAACCGCGTTGAAGATTTCCGGCGTAGCATTCGCGGATTAAATGGGTTGCTTGAAAAAGCGGATGATATACTAAGCCATTTCGCTCAAGCGGAGAGTGTTACATCTGGATTCTACGAACCGCAAATAGCCGAAGAGGTACTTAAGGCTAAGTTGATAATTGCCGAAAGCCATTGGCGGAAACTAATAGACCAGGCAGAACGTCATGGTTACTTCCGCGGGCAGATAGGATTTCTCCTTGATTTTTGTGGCGCTGTTACAGAAGCTTCCGATTTGGATCCAAGTCTCTGGGGTAATATCAAACACAAAGAAAGACAGGCTAACTTTGGAAGATACCTAACCCTGGCTGAAAAGACTTTCTCGGCTTCCGGCCTTATTGATCTTGGTAGGTATCGTTGGCAAAGGGCACTTCTCAGTTATGGTGACTACCTACTTCCACGAGGCTCAAACATTTCTTTCCTCGTTAATACCGTGACCGATGAAACTAGCTGGAAACGCTTGCTTAGGGGCACAGGTACCAATCCCGAAGCGCGTGAATTCCTAAAGCAATTATGGGATCAATTGGATTCGAATAAAGATCTTACGTCACAGCTTGAAGGTCAGATTGATTCAGTTCACGAGCTTGAACCTTGGCGGGCTGCACTAATTCACTGCCCGGAGGTTTTCGAATATTGTGATAAAAACTATATTCGGAAAGAGAATCAAAATATCATTTATTTGCTTAGGCGATCCCAATTAAATGGATTTCATGCGGACCTGTTTACGTATTGTCTCTATATCGAGTTAAAAGATACTTTCAAATTTCTACAGCCGTCGTATTGGGAAGTACCGGATAAATATACGGAACCATGCTTTAACTTGAAAGGTAATATTCAAGATAAAAACATATCATTTTCAGTGTTCAGCGATAATGGAGGCTATCGGATTCAAATCGCAATGACTGAATGTTCTGAAATTGAGGGTCTTGAAAACACTTTGATAAAAATAGGTTATTCAGTGGATGATAGTTTCTATCAGAACTTGTTAAGTCGAGCAGATATTAAAGCTCATCTGAAAACGCTGGATGAAGCCCTCGAATTGTTTAGCGTCACATAATTTGGGAGAGAAGTGACCATCTCCAATAAATTGAAGGTCCTATTTGGGAACCCCACAATATAAATATGACCGTTAAGGCTAATGACTATCGACCCTGACGAGTGGTTTATATTCTCAAAATTTGGAAAAATCGTGATGTCTGGTACGGAGTTCTACACCGTTGATCCGATGCCCCTTATGACTCTACGGGAACGACCTGGTAAGAACACCCTGTAAGGTCGTTCCCCTGTTAATATCCAGTAGAGAAAAATAAATATCTCCAAATATAATTAGAGGATGATCACCAACAACACGCTCGAAATCACTCTCGATACCTGGATTATTTCTGACACGCATTTTTTCCATGTGAATATCGGAAGGTATTGCAGCCGTCCCGAAAACTGGCAAGATTTAATTATCAAGAATTGGAATGATCTGGTTCCCCCAGACGAAACCATTCTGCACCTGGGTGATTTTGCGTTAGGCAACAAAACCAATTTTGACCTCCTGACTGGTATGTTAAATGGCAGATTATATTTGATCCAAGGTAACCATGACCGGATCAGCAAATCTTATTGTGAAACCCGTGGCGTAACTTTGATAAAAAAAACCTTGACCGTCGAGATAACCGATCAAATGAAATTGATCTTTTCACATCGCCCGATCGTTCCTCTTGAAGATGGTTGGATCAATCTACATGGTCATATCCATAATGTCCCACCGCCGCCTGAAGGTTCCAATCTGGGACCGAACCATATCAATATGAGTGTTGAGGTCAGGGGGTATCGTCCCTGGCGATTGGGTGATATTCTCAAAACAATAAAGGTCCATCCAGCAGAGAACGAAGTGTCACTCCGTTGACCCGTTCCCCCTTAAGACTCTAGGGGATCGAAGTGGATGGAACAAAGTGAGGTGGTCTAATAAAACTGGACACAAAAACAGCGAATGTTAGGGGTATCCCTGGTCACAGTGAGTCTCGGTCCAGTTGGCTTCGAACTCACTGGGTGTCAGGTACCCCAACGACGAATGGATCCGTTTCTGGTTATACACGGTGTCCAAAAAGTGTGCCATTTGTACTTGCGCATCGGCAAAGTCCAGATAATCAGACAGATCCACCTCCTCTTCTTTGATCGTGCGCATCATGCGTTCGGCAAACCCATTTTCACGCGGTTCGCCCTGGGCAGCCATGCTGATCTGCACCTTGCGCTGTCGCAACTGGCGCACATAAGCCT
>Ga0208695_1001531_pt1 | contig 19010 bp, 16 predicted proteins | sample AD_UKC111_MetaG_FD_184449 | JGI IMG/M metagenome (GOLD analysis project Ga0208695, IMG submission 184449) | Active sludge microbial communities of municipal wastewater-treating anaerobic digesters from Hong Kong - AD_UKC111_MetaG (SPAdes)... | ecosystem: Engineered > Bioreactor > Anaerobic >...
CTAACCACAGAATCGATGTGACGAGCCTAGGATAGAGTCTTGAGCCGAGGTCTTTCCCGTTAGCGGAATCGACCTGATCGGTAGCCGCAAAGTCGGCACTACCAGTTTTCAGCCAAGAAGCATGTATTGCGTCCCGACTTAAACGCTCGTCGCAGATGCCGAGGATATGTTCTGCTATATATTGATTTAGAAATATTTTGCTTAGCCATGTGTTCTTGCTTGTCGAAGAAAGTTTCCAGCCTCCCGAATAGCTGTCTATGCATAAACCCGGAACAAGAACATGCTCCAGATGGCGCTTTAGCGCACACACCAATTCTCTATATGGGCCATCTATAGCTACAGCCTCAGGAGCACCGCAAAACTTTGGATAGACCAATCCTTCTATAGCAGGAATGATACGAGATCGGTTTTCGCTTTCGAAAATAGCAGGGATAAAACCATCGGGTTCAAGCATATTTGCCGCGATGGTAGATGCCGCCAAACTCGCCGCCTTTGTGGCGATTTGTGATTCTTCGGTTTCCCTTCCATCCATTTTCCTGAGCAAAGCATCAAGGCAGACAAAGGCCGACCAAGCCTTTACAGCCAGATAAAGATTGTTTCGTGCCTGGCCCAAACTGATATCGAGAGAATCATAGGTTGTAATCTCCGCTCCTCCCTCGCATCGATCAGAGTCTCTATCCATGATTCCATCGCCGTTTTCATCGCGGGCTATGAGAGATTCTAAGCAAGAACTAAGAACCCTACGCTTTTGCAGGGCCCACTTCCAATCTTCAGCAAGATTCGAGTAGATACAAGCCGAGATCGTCCAGTTTAGGGTTTCCTCGTAGCTCATAAAGCTGAAACAACCCGTAAGTCCGGGCAGCTCATAGACGGATCTGCCTCTTGGAGCAAAACAATTATCTACCCCTTGGTCATGCGCAAACGCAAGGCCATAGGAATCTTCATAAGAGGAATACTCTTCTAGAGACTCAAGCTCATTTCGAAGAGTCCAGGGCGAAAAACGAGCTTCCCAGAAAGCTTGGTCTATGACAAGATCGAGAGTGTTCATCATCTGGTATTCGCCTTCGCTGACAATAAAAACAGGCTCTCCGGCTTCAGTTCTTAGAAGTTCGGTATTTGCTAAATAACTATGAGTAGCTTGTGCAATGAGAAAACACCTATCCTCCGAGAGGCCTGAGGATTCCAGCATGTCGTCGAGCTTCTTGGCTTTGCAGAGAGACTCTTCTGTTTCATCGAGTGCACTCTCCAGGACATCCTCGAGATCTTCGAAAAAGCATGTATAGTAAGCACAGGCGCGGCGACCTGAAGTTGTGATACCATCGCGATATACCCCCAATGCGATAATATACTCAGCCCTGGAATGCGCAGGTATTCTAAAGCGCAAACCTCCCTCAGATGCCAGACGGCACAGCGAATGATTGCAATTGAATGTGGCATTGATAACGGACCAATCCATCACTTCTTCCACATCGGCGGCAGGATTAATCGCAAAACCAAAGCAATCGTTAGATGCCATACCCAGAAGAGCTCCGTTGGTGGAATCAGATAGAGGGCGACGGATGCCTTGCATGCCAAAGAGCCCTGTCATTTCGTCCTTGCCATCGCAATTATCGAATGAAAGCCTAAGAAGGATAGAAGGCCTAAAGGCTGAGCGAGCAACGGCTCCCGAAACAAGGGCTGGATCAGGAACTTCCCCAAAAAAAGAGTAAATTCTAAACCCCATAGATTTAGAACGCCACTCTTCGCCTGAAAAGTAGATTTGCCGTTCGATCTCCTCCGGATTAAAGCGCCTAGCCTTCTTGTAATGTTCATCGATGTTTTGGAATGATTCGCCAGAGAGATATCCTGTAACGCCTAAGCCATATTTTCTCCCCGAAGAAAAAGGAAAAAGACAAGTATCCCCCGCTCCAACGCGATATCCAACAAACAAACCTGTCTCGGGAGGGCGGACATCTCCAACTACTACTCCTGCGCCGCGCTCCATACGCCCAAGAACGAAGGAAGCATAGGCTCCCCATATACCATGCAAGGAATAGTAATCGATATTTTTTGTATGAGACTTCATCGACAAACTTCCATTTAGGTTGCTAGTCATTGCAAAAACCTATATGCATGAGGATAGCCTTATTATTGTTGCAAAATCAATTGATTAATTCTATCATTCTTTTATGCAGAACAGACCAATAATTGCTGTAATCGATGGACTTGGAGGAGGAATTGGGTGCCAACTATGTACAAGAATCCGTCAGGCATTTGGGCAGCGTGTAGAAATCCTGGCTCTTGGCACCAATTCCACAGCAACTGAAAAGATGATCAAAGCAGGCGCGGATCGGGGAGCAAGCGGAGAGAATGCGATACAGGTTTCCATAAGATCTGCACAGGTCGTTCTTGGCCCGATCGGTGTTGTTTTGCCCAATTCCTTGATGGGCGAGATTACCCCAAGAATGGCACAATCCATAATGCGCGCGAGAAGCAAGAAAATATTTCTGCCTGTTGGCCAAACTCATTTCGCACTTGCCGGGGTATCTCCTGTGCCTTTATCGAAATTGATCGAGGAAGCGGTTAGCCTTCTTGCCGCCGAGCTCCATGATAGTCTTGCAAAGAATATAGAAAAACAGTAGCAAAAAATCGCACTTGTATATATGAGAGAAAAGCATTAAAACAATCTGGTAAGAACCTGCCAGCCCGAAGGCTGGAGCATGTATAGACTGGCCTGGATGAATACAGGCCGGATCATTGAATGCTGCGCGAGTTTATGCATGGGGGCTGAATTGCCAAAAGTGCCCCTAAATGAATGTGGCCGGGAGCGTTGCCTTTTGGCCCATCATTGAAAATCGAAGTGTCCGGAACGCCTCCTAGGGCGAGCTCGAAGCCTGCCTAAAATTTCTCCATCTCCAAAGGATCCTCTATGGCTATCAGACATTCTAATCATAAAGCGCGGAAGACGCAGAGCCGTTTAGAGGCGTGTTGCATCACAGACCTCTCACGGAGTATTCGCATACTTCTATACATCGCACTTCTCTGCCTTATTGCTTTTCCGCTTGCTTCCCAGGAACAACTTGTCATTGCCTCTACCTCATGGGTGCAGGCGTATGCGACAGCCGCTGGCGCAAAAAATATCAAAACAATCGCGCCTTTCGAGCTTCAGCATCCCCCTGAGTATGAAATTAAGCCATCTGACCTAGTCGCGGTACAGAATGCTTCATTGATCGTATATTCCAGCTATGAAAGATTTGCAAAAAAACTCGCGGAGACTGCTCAAAACAAGAACATCAAAATTATTGCTGTTTATACAGATAATATCCCTTTAAATATCATTGCAGAGTCAAAGAAAATCGCAGAGTCACTAGGAACCATCGAAGAACATGCAAAATGGGCTCGTTCGTTTACTTCCTTTTCCGATGAGATTCGCGCCAGAATTGCTTCCTCGCTGCCCGATAAAAGGGTAGCCGTGCAAGCTTATGTCAAGACATTTGCGGAATGGCTGGGGCTCGATGTCGTCGGTACCTTTGGTCCCGGAGAACCATCTCCGGCCGTTGTTCTCGATCTTATAAAGAAAAAGCCTGCGATGATTCTGGACAACTATCACAACCCAGGTGGTAAAGCTCTGGCGGAAAGCCTTGGCGTACCGAATGTGCTACTGATAAATTTCCCAGGAAAAGATGGCACACGCACCATCGAGGATGTTTTTCTCTACAATGAAAAAGCCATACTCGGACAAATCGTGAAATAAAAAGCGAGAGATAGTGCAGTGCTTCGAACAATTTCAAGAGCATTATGTCGAGCTCCATCAAGAGTGACAGATGGCCTGCAGCAATTGAATCGAGCGCCATCTAGAATGACAGATGAGCCACAAAGACAGATTTCTACCCAGACGCAAGTGCAGGTACAGATGCAAGAACAATGCGCTCAAGATTATCAGCCCATTCTATCGGCAAAGGATCTCTCCATAGGATATCGATACGCTTTACCGATTGTCAGCGGAATAAGCTTCGATTTTCCAGCATATCTTCCGGATTGCGAGGCTCTTGACTATAAAAAACGCAAGAACATCCTTGGATTTGTTGGTCCAAATGGAGCAGGCAAAACAACCTTTCTCAAGACCTGTATTGGGCTTTTATCTTCATTACATGGAGAACTGTGCCTTTTAGGCACTGATACGAAATCATCGACATTTGCAGAAACGCGCAAAAAGCTGGCTTATATTCCACAAAACAAACCTGAGGGAAATTCGGGGCAACTGCGTATTTCGGTGATAGAAGCGGTTTCTTTTGGCAGATTGGGTAAGTGTGGATTGGCTGGTCGCTTTGGCCCTGAGGATCGATGCGCGGTACAGGCCGCTATCGCCCGATGTGGTCTGGAATCGCTGGCTAATATGGCCGTCCAGGACCTGTCGGGAGGGCAATTTCAGAGGGTGTCGATAGCACGGGCGATAGCGGCTGAGCCAGCAATCTACCTGTTCGATGAACCGGGTAGCTACCTCGACCAGGAAGGCCAAGTGGCCATGCAAAGCCTTATACGCTCGCTCGCGGAATCAGGCACACCCCTTATTCTCGTGACTCACGATCGAGCACTAATCGAGCTATGCGACGAGGTCTTGTTCTTCGAGAAAGGGACGGCAAGACTGCTTGAGACCAGCGCCTTTCTCGCCACCATAGATGAAATTTAGAGAGCGCTAGAGGAAAACTGAAGATGATGGAATTGCTCAGGATCCCTGCCTTTGGCAGAGCATTTGCCGCACTTTTCGCTTGCGGCACGGCCTTTCCTATACTCGGAATATACATACTTTCGCTCGATTTGATCCCAGTGCGCTTTGGCGTAATGCATCTATCGTTGCTGGGAGCAACAATCGGACTAATAGTCGGTATCGATCCCATTATCTTGGCTATTCTATTTTCGATCGGAGCAGGGTTTGCCGTTTCGGCTCTAAGTTCGCAAAAAGTTGGAGGCAACTCAGGAGGAGCCATGGCTCTTCTCATGACCGGAAGCCTTGGAATCGTGTTCATACTTTTCTATAAGGCCAATGTTCATGCCATCGAAGCGTTCAATCTCTTCTGGGGCAATGTGCTAGCACTCGATAGAACTGAAGTCCGACTAGTGATAATTGTATCGGTGCTAATTCTGGCAGGTACTGTGCGCTACTTAAGGCCGATCTCTGCGGTTCTTTTCGACAGAGAGACGGCGTTTGCATTTGGCCTGCCGTCAAGGCTTGTCATAACCGCCATTCTGGTCATGGTATGCGTCGGAATAGGCTTGGGCATTCGTATCACTGGGGCGCTCATGGTGGATGCGGTGACACTTCTGCCTGCGCTCGCCGCTCAATCGCTCAAGAAAAACTTTAGACCTACTTTGATGCTGGCTTCAGTATTCGGAGTATGCATAAACCTTACGGGCTTTGCTCTCGCAATTCTTCTGGATCTTCCAACTAGCCCTGCGATTATTGTGGTAGGCACCGTTGTAGTACTCGGCTGCAAGCTTTTATCTCGCTTAAGGCAACAATAAGGCTTGGTTTAGGTTTTCTCTCATCGCCTCAAACCCTTCCTGTCCAGTTTTTCTGCGAGATGGACCAGGGCATCTATATAATCTGTATCCGGAGGCAATATATCATTCCAACGGCTATCGAGACAGTTGCCTGGTGCAAAGGCCGTGAAATACCATGGTGTCTCTTCAGGAACAAGGGCTGCAAGCGCTTTGACGGCTGGCTCGTCTAGATATCCCGGCACAACTACGCTGCGGACCTCGAATTGTTCCCTGGAGCCCGCAAGCAGCTCGAGACTTTGGATTACCCCGGCAAAACATAAGCTCATTTGCCCTGCTTTAATCTGCGCTGACGCCAAAGCAAGATCATTATAGCGGCGGGCATCGGTTTTGAGATCGAGCGCAACATAATCTGGTCTTGTGCGCGGATCTTCGATCAGAGTCGCTAGCTTTTCTGGAAGAGATCCATTTGTATCGAGCTTGACAAGGAGGCCTAGCTCATGTATTTGCGCTATCAGCTCGCTTATTATTCCTTGCAGCAAGGGCTCGCCTCCAGTGAGAACGACTCCCTGCACAAGATGCTTGCGTTTTTCTATTATGGATAGACATTCATCGAGGGCTAGCAAATCGTCCGCTTCGCCGAGTACGAGTTCTCTATTATGACACCATGGGCAGCGGAAATTGCAGCCTGTAAAGAAAATCTCGCTTGCAAGCCTGGCGGGATAATCGAGGAGCGATGTCTTGCGAAAGCCTACGCGGATGGGCTCGCTGGAAGATGGCAAACTGACATTATTCATCATTTCCACATGCCAACATCCAATCGGTTAGCGCTTGTTTATTCTTTCGGTTCTGAGTTTTCTGGCTCTTATACAATTTATTCTTTTTATGCCTCTTGTTCACGAATGCACCCTCGTCCGCGCCGCGAAAAATTTCTCGAGCTCTCCGACACTACAAAGACGTGCTATTATCTCTTCATTTTCATCGAGTACAAGGACGGTTGGGGTAGAGAATATTTCAAATTTGGTAGCTTGAGCCATTCCTTCGATCGAATCCGCATCAATCTCTTCAAAATCTGCATTGCTAGCTAGAGCTCTTCTTACAGGTGAGCAGTTCGGACAATTCTTCCTCGCAAAAAGAAGCACTCTAGAAGCACCATCATAATGGCCATCATGATGCGCCTCGCTTTTATAATGCTCAGGGCTATCAGACTCAGCCTTGCAATCCCTCTGCACAGGGCTATTACATGTCGCTCTTTCCTTTGGTTTTGAGTCGGGATCGAATACGCGCCTTTCCTTATATTCTGCCTTTTTCCCCGCATTCCAATTCTTCACCGAACGATAATATCCGACGATACGACTATAGACCTCGGTTCTTGTTCCCAGGATTTGTTCGCCCTCATCTGTCTGGCCTGCTTCAACGATTCCCACAGATTTACCGGCTTTATCATGCTCGCTCTCAGCGATCTTCTCGCCCCTTTGCTCCATTTTTCTACGTTCTTCTGCGGCGCATACCGGGCAAAAAAAGTGTTCGCCGGCGAGGTAGCCATGTATCGGACAAATGGAATAGGTTGGAGAGATAGTAAAATAAGGGATTCTATATGAATATGCTATAGTCTTTACAAGCTGAGAGCATGCTCGCCAGTCAGAGATGGCTTCACCAAGAAATACATGGAAGACCGTTCCACCTGTATAGACTGTCTGCAACTCCTCCTGGAGGTCGAGTGCATCGAAGATATCAGAGGTATATCCAACAGGGAGTTGTGAGGAATTCGTATAATAGGGCTCATCTGCGCCAGAGGTGATGATGTCCGGATATCTTTCCTTGTCGTGCTTTGCAAGCCTATAGGAGGTCGATTCAGCAGGCGTTGCTTCCAGGTTGAATAGATCGCCCGTCTCTTCCTGAAAATCTGCTAGTCTGGTCTTCATAAATTGCAGAATCCTAAGAGAAAAATCTCTCCCTTCTTCCGTAGCGGTTGTGATAGAGGGAGAGAAGAAATTTTGAAGACATTCGTTCATCCCCACAATGCCAATCGTGCTAAAGTGGTTTTCGAAAGTCTTTAGATAGCGTTTTGTATAAGGAAAGAGGCCGGCTTCTAGTAAGCGCTGAATAACCTTGCGTTTTATGACAAGACTTATCTTTGCCTTTTCCATCAGATCATCGAGTCGGCCGAAGAATTCCTTTTCGTTTCGTGAAAGAAAACCAATTCTGGGCAGGTTGATTGTCACAACACCTATCGAGCCTGTGAGCTCATCGGCTCCAAATAGCCCACCGCCTTTTTTCCTCAGTTCGCGTTTATCGAGCATGAGCCTACAGCACATACTGCGTACATCTGCTGGATTTAGATCTGAATTGATAAAATTCTGGAAATAGGGTGTGCCATATTTAGCAGTCATTTCGAACAAGAGCTTCGCATTTGGAGAGTCCCAGTCGAAGTCGGTTGTTACATTATATGTGGGTATGGGATATTGAAAGCCTCTGCCCGATGCATCTCCTTCGAGCATGAGTTCGATAAAAGCCCTGTTGATCCTATCCATTTCTGGCTTGCAATCGCCATAAGAGAAATCAAGCTCCTTCCCTCCTACAACGGCTGGTTTGTCACGCAGGTCTTCCGGTACGGTCCAGTCCAGCGTGATATTCGTAAAAGGAGCCTGACTCCCCCAGCGTGATGGCGTATTAACCCCAAAGACAAAACTCTGTAGGCTCTGCTTTATTTCCTTGTCGCTAAGGCTGTCGGCTCTCACAAAAGGGGCGAGATAGGTATCAAAGGAGCTAAAGGCCTGTGCTCCTGCCCATTCATTCTGAAGAATACCAAGAAAATTCACCATTTGATTGGCTAGAGTGGAAAGATGACTCGCTGGCTTTGAGGAAATCTTGTCGGGAATACCGCCCAGCCCTTCGCGAATCAGATCTCTAAGAGACCAGCCTGCGCAGTAACCCGAAAACATAGAAAGATCATGAATATGAAAATCAGCATTTCGATGAGCTTCAGCGATATCCTTAGGATATATCTGTGTGAGCCAATAATTTGCGGTTACACTTCCCGAATTATGTAAGATCAGTCCACCAAGAGAATAATTGACATTGGCATTCTCATTGACGCGCCAGTCCGATCGAGCTAGATATCCGTTCATAGTTGCCGAAATGTCCAACATCAGCTTTTTTGTATCGCGAATCGCTTCATGCCGGGCTCTGTAGAGGATGTAGGCCTTTGCTACTGCGGTTTCTCCCTGTTCTATAAGAACGGTTTCGACTAGATCTTGAATTTCTTCGATCGCTGGTATGGAGTTAGGATGGCGAGTCTGGATGAGTTCTCTAATCTTCTTTTCCACGAGGTCTGTATATAGGATAGGCTTGCTATTCCCCTGATTATCAAGGATCGATGTATTCGTTGCAATAAATGCTTTTTCTATGGCTTTCTCTATTTTATGTCTATCGTAACTCACCACTTCTCCAGAGCGCTTAACCACGCTCTTTATTGGGGGAGCCACTTGCCATCCTAGAAAATCATGCCCAAAAAGACTGGGTATCTCGGTCTTATCTGTCATATCTCGATCACCTCTACTATATATTGTGTACCATGCTACCAAAGACACAATATATATTGGTCATTTGGTGAGCACAAGAGGCAAAAAGTAGTTGCAGCTATTAAACGTTAGTGTTACGAACCTTGTATATGAAGCTGCAATCAAATAGTCATTCATTCGTTTTATCTAGATTTCTGATAAAGCAATGCGGAGGCTTGAATTTTTCTCGATATCTACGGTATTATTAGCATATGCTCGAAACCATACAACAAGATTTTGCATAAGGAGTCTTTTATGGGCATTGTCCCTGAAAAAAAGCCTAATCCCTCGATAAAGCGGGTTATCGGTGTAATAAGTGGTAAGGGTGGCGTTGGCAAATCGATGGTCGCTTCGCTGCTTGCACAGGCATTTGCAGAGCGAGGTTTGCAGGTAGCTGTGCTCGATGCAGATATCACAGGCCCAAGCATTCCGCGCCTTTTGGGTATCGATAGCTTTCGCGGTGAGTCGGATGGCGAACATCTCTACCCTGTAGAAAATGAAGAAGGGATCAAGGTGCTCTCCATCAATCTCTTTAATGAACAAGAGGACGAACCAGTGATCTGGCGCGGACCATTGCTGGCTAAGGCGATCGACCAATTCTGGTCTGATACGATCTGGGGAGAGCTCGACTATCTCATTATAGATTTTCCGCCAGGAACCTCGGATGTTGCGCTCACCGCGTTTCAGACTATTCCTTTTTCTGGCCTCGTCGTTGTCGCAACGCCCCAGGATTATGTTTCCATGATCGTGCGCAAGTCGATCAATATGGCATCGATGCTCAAGGCGCCGGTGCTTGGCGTGGTGGAGAACATGCGCACCATGATCTGTCCCCACTGCGGCACAGAAGTTGCCTTATTCGACGATGGAAGCCAGCAAGGTGCGCAGCGTATGGGTTTGCCAATCCTCGCAAGTCTTCCTTGGAGAAAAGAGCTTGCGCAAAAGCGAGCGCTCCGATGGTCTACTCTTAGTGAAACTGTAAAAAAAGACGCAGATCGCCTTGCTGGCGAAGTCGAGCTTGCGTTAGCTTCTGTTTCGTCTCAACCCAAAGACGCAGAGAGCGAGATCGCTTCAAAGGAATAATCATGCCTTGTCCTCGCAGCGTCCAAAAAATCAGCTCAGAAATTCGCTCTTGTTTGGTAAACTCTTTTATAAGAAGGAGAAACAGGTAGTATGAAAATCGCATTTGTATCCGACGACGGAATCACCATTTCTCGCCATTTTGGCAGAGCAACATATTATGTAGTTGTGGAAATTGAGAATGGCACCATATCTCATAAAGAAATAATCCCAAAATCAGGGCATAGTACATTTGCTGGGCAGCACAATGATTCGCATGAACATAGCGCGCTGGGAGGCCATGGTTTTGATGTGGCATCCCAATCCAAACATGCAAGCATGCTCGAGCCTGTTCGCGATTGTGCTGCCGTCATTGCCGGAGGCATGGGCGCAGGGCTTTATGCCAACCTTCAAAGCATGGGCATCCCCGCTATCATTACGGACAAGCTAAATATCGAGGAAGCCGTTGCAGCCTATGTCGCGGGAACTTTGGAAAACCACATTGAATATCTCCACTAAGGTTCATGCAATTTCAAATCGCATACCTGTTTGCAGAGGTAGAAATCGGTCTCTAAATCTGTAGCGTAGCGCGACCTTTGCATCAAAGCCTGTGCAATGACCTGCGTAGACTGATCCGCATATTAAGCTATCGAGCATATCGACTGTTTTCTCAATTCTTTCTCGAGAAGCATCGACGAGATGAAGTCCGCCTATCAACATCTGGACCTTCTGTAGGCCTGTAATTGCGATAGCATGATTCACAATATTCACAATGCCTGCATGACTGCATCCAGTAAGGATTATGAGGCCCTTATCCTTGGTGGCGGCGACCACTGAGATATCGTCTCTCATGGGATCTGAAATTACTCGAGAATCATGATCGATTGTCTTCGAAACAATTCCAGGGTCCTCAAAGTCATTCGATCGAGTAATGTATCCAGTCGTCGTCAAGCCTGGAAATACCTGCAATGGTTCAGCGGTGAGAAACCAGTGAGCACCTAGTTCTTCAAGGGCAGCTTTGCTATGTTGAGAATTCATTCCTATTGATCGAAAAAAGGGCTTTTCGACAAAGGTTTCTCGAAACAGGTCTGGGTGCGCAATAACAGGCAAATCCTTCTTATCGATGTTCTTCAGCATATCAGCCAATCCATCAGTATGATCGTAGTGGCAGTGTGTCAGAATAATCGCATCGATGCTCGAAGCTTGAATGCCCATAAGCTTCATATTGTGGAGTACTGCTTGGGCATTTTGTGCGGTATCGATGAGGATATGCTTTGATAGGCCATTCTTTGATGCAACCACATAGAAAGATATGCCATGCTGGCCCAGAAATTTAGTCCCTTGCAGCACTGAATTTTCTGCCAGCACAGCGATAGACAGAGAGTCGAGAAATTCCATTTGCATCATCGACTATCTCCTTCCTAATGAAATACTTGATTTTTACATTATAAAAAGATCACGAACGCTTACAAGAGACCAACAAGCTTCTCTTCAACATTACATGTTCCCCTGCGATTTCATCCCAAAGAAAATTCCCCCTATTCCATCTATTGACAATTAGTCTATAGACTATTATTATTCAAGAGAGAAAAGGAGAAGACAATGCCAGAAAGACACAGAGGGCAGGGCTGCGGCAGAAATAGAGGTATGGCTCCGATGCGGGGTGGAATAAGATTTTTGCAGACATGCCTCTTGGTGCTGCTTAATCAGAAAAAGAGCTATGGATATAGCCTGGCAAACGAACTCGCCCAATTCGGCTTTTCTCCAGGGGCACTCGATATCAGCATTATCTATCGGGCATTGCGTGGGCTCGAGATCGAAGGACTCGTGTCAACTTCGTCGGATGAAAGGAGTTTGGGCCCTCAGCGAAGGATATATGAAATAACTCCGCAAGGGTCAGAAGTTCTTTCGCAGTTGATTGAAGAACTCAAGGAAAGAAAACAGGAAATCGAAGCGATTGAAGCTGCCTATAATGCAGCAAATAAAAGGCATCCGTAGCGATTGCCAATTGAAATTCTGGAGGTATGATTATGCCGTATCTTGATGGTACTGGACCGATGGGTCGCGGTCCTCTTACAGGTCGCGGACTTGGATATTGCGGTGCAGGTCTCGGACTGGGCTGTGGAAGAAGAATGGGAGCGGGGCGCTTGAGGGGATATGGATGGAGAAGTGCTGAATGGGGAGCCGCATGGGGTGGCGTACCCTACATTCCCATTTCCGAAGACATTCAAAAACAAGCCTTGGCAAATGAGCAGAAAGCCCTTGAAATGAGGCTCGAAGCTCTTAAAGCGCAGATCGAGGCGCTCGAAAAGGAAAGGAGCGAAAATCCCAGCGCATAACCAGCGAGCGGCGCTCCATTGATCCCTCAATGAAGTTAAAGAATCAAGTCAAACGCCATGAAGACGATCCGAGAAAAGGCTGCCTATTCTGTTTGGGCAGCCTCTTTTATACGTGTAATCTAACAGGATGTACGTAACATTTCTTTCACTGTACATTTATGTAAGCCATTGCCTTTCTTAGATCATTCCATGGGATCATTCCATGCGACCCTATCCCGAAAACAAATTCAGTCCGAAGACAAATTCAGAAGGTACCACATATTTGTGAGCTTGGTACTCAACAACACGCAATTTCCCACTCGAGAGAAGATTGTCGAGTGCATTTTGCGAAAAATGCTCCTCAATCGACCTCGCCTGAGAGAGCCGCAGAGGATGGCGATGACATATTTCAATGATCGCTTCGGATGCTGAGGAGAATCCATCGAGCCCAAATGCGCCTTCCTCTGGCTGAGTGATGTCTGTACCCCCGAAAAGCGACAGTGCTTTCATTATGATCTCAGGAGATGGAATATGCACCCATGGTTCCGCAGGCGGCCTTATGGGTACCATAACATATGTTCTCGCAGGATGAATGACATCAATCTGTGTCTTGAGGGCATGCATTCTTTCGTCATCAGTATTGACAGTATCGACGAGCATGATCTCTACCCAGATTTCTCCACGGAACACCGCGGCGAAATCAAGAATCCCCTGCTGTACCTGTTCAAAATCGATACGTGGATGTGGTCGATGCATACGATGAAATGTTTGTGCATCACTGGTGGCCATCGTGATACTGACGACATCCGCATCCATCAAATCATCCCGCACTTCTTTCTGCCAAAAAAGCGAACCGTTCGTAATTACTGCGGTTCTATATGAAAAATTCCGCTTACAGCGGCGAATCAATAAGCCCAGATCGACGCTCAGTGTTGGTTCGCCATCTCCTACAAATGTTATATAATCAATATTCCCTTTGTTCGCATGAGCGACTTTCTCAATGTCGCTAAAAATGACATCTTTGTCGAAGAAGCTTTGCCGCATGGAAGTCAGATTTTTCGTTCGGCCAAGTTGACAATAGACGCATGAATAGCTGCATGTTTTTTCGGGAATCGGGCTTACACCAAGAGAGCGCCCAAATCTGCGCGACGGCACGGGGCCGTATGCATACATATATTAACTCCCGCCTCACACTTCGCCCAACCCTTCTTCTCCTCAGCAGCCTAATCCCGAACCAGCCCCTCGTGCTCTTCCAATACTTCGCCCGCTACCTCGCCTGATCAGCGATTGAATAATCAGCGTTCAAAGCGAAGTAGTAATATTTGCGCTTCCACAGCGAGGGCAATTATGGGGCTTTTCGCTTTCACCGGGCATTTTCCATCTCTGACCGCAATCTGCGCACATGAGCATCTGGGGATTCAGATCCACAAAACCGCCCTCGATGCGGAGCGATTTGCCATTGACGAGCACATCGGCTACTTTTCTGCGCGCCGATTCAACAATATTTCCGAAGGTCTGTCGAGATATGCCCATGTTTTCTGCAGCTTTTTCTTGATATAGCCCTTCGAGATCCGCCAAACGGAGTGCCTCAAGTTCATCGAGCGTGAGTACGATTTCTTCCAGGTCGCACTGCGGAATTCCCGCAGGCTTAAAAATATTGGTTACAGGACGTCCATTGACTATTCTATATTTCATTGGCCTTGGCACGATCAACCTCTCTGCGAATTTCTTCTATGGTGAAGTCAGAAAACCATACAGCATCAAATAAATAATAGAATAGACTAAACTCTCTTGCAAGAAAGAAGTAAGCAAATCCAGAACATGTTGATAATGGAGCCGAGCTGGGTTCCACAGATCAAAACAAGGTCTAAAAGATGAACAAATCTCAATAGTCTTGCCACGAATCCGCACTTTTCTCTTCCGAAATCCCATAAGATCGATAATACACGCAACCTTGAGTAAGCCAATTAAAGGTTTACGCTTTCGGCATCCCACGAGGAAGCCAGTTAAAGGTTGACGCTTTTGGCACCCCGCCTTATAATTTTAAGCTAAGAATATTAGGGGGTCCCCATGAAAGGCAAAAGATATTTCGTGGTTATTGCGGCAGTCATGATTATTGCTGCTGCAATAAATGTTTTCGGTGCCGGTCCTGCAGTCAAGACGGACCGGGTCGTCTACCTTATAAATGGCGCACTTGGCGATAATGCTTTCTATGATTCTGGCGAGGCAGGCATCAAGAATATCGAGAAAAATTATAAAGTTCAGACTCGCACAATCGAATGTAACTTCGATGCAGGAAAGTTCCAGCCTGCGCTAGATGCAGCGGTCCAGTACGCCGATGTGATTTTCGTCATCTCCTATGGCTTCGAGGATCAGCTCATGGCGATAGCGGATAAATATCCGAACAAGATCTTCGTCAACATCGATACGATAGTCGAAAATCCGAAAAAGACCATTACATCGGTCTTCTTTCTTGCTGAGCAGAGCTCCTATCTTGCGGGTATGGCCGCAGCGCTTACCACTACAGAGACCTCACTAAAAGGCGTAAATAAAGACAAGGTCATAGGCGTCGTTGGCGGTGATACCGACCCAATAGTCAGCGCATTTGTCTTCGGTTATCAGCAGGGAGCTAAAGCGGTAGATAAGAACATCAAAGTGCTGACTAAGTCGCTCGGCGGTGCTTGGGACGATTCGGCAAAAGGCAAACAGGCAGCATTGCAACTCTATGATCAAAAAGCGGATGTTATCTACCAGGTGGCAGCAGCCGCAGGTATTGGTGTACTTCAGGCAGCAGCAGAGCGCGGGCTATATGCTATCGGCGTCGATACGAACCAGAACGACCTAGAACCAGGTCATGTCATTGCCAGTGCGGTGAAGAATGTCGGCGCCAGCATAGAGTCGGTCTTCAAGACCATCATGGATGGTACATATAAACCTGGTGTCATCATCAACGCAGATCTTGCAAGCGGTGGTGTAGACCTCGTCTTCGATGCAAAACAGCAGGTTCTTCCCAAGAAAATCGTCGACAAAGTCAATACGGCGCGCCAGCAGATCATAGATGGAAAGCTGAAGGTTCCTCTATACAATGGCGAGAACGTCTGGCAGTGATGATCGTCTAGGATTCGAAGCTGTTCCATGACCTGTCAGAATAATATTGGCGCTTGTCCGAAAAAGATGAGCTCTGCCAGGGAAAAGCCATAAGATTACCATGGGCGCCGCTAGCGTTGAATCGCAAAATCAACAGTGGCGCCCGCTGGCGAAGCGCTATGCGCACTCAGCTTCCAGCGCCTTCTTTAATCAAGAAAATGCTCAATGCCAAGAGCAAGCCCAATATAAAAGACAGGCCAAGCTTATTATCTCTATCATTGATTTAAACGATTCTGAATCGAAAGTGGCAACTCATGGATGATTTTATTTCGCTCGAACGTATTGTCAAAGTATATCCGCCCAATGTCCTCGCGGTGAACAATGTCTCCGTCGGAATTCGAAAAGGCGAGATACATGCGATAATAGGAGAGAATGGCGCAGGCAAAAGCACCTTGATGAAGATCCTTTATGGACTAATACCCTTCGATTCTGGTACTGTCCGACTCGCCGGCAATCCCGTTCACTTCAAAAAACCCGCCGATGCGATAGCAATGGGAATCGGGATGGTTCATCAGGAAATCGAGCTCATCTCTCAGTATGCGGTCTGGGAAAATGTCGTGCTCGGTGCGGAGCCCATTCAGGGCGCGATAGGTAAGCTCAATGTCAAACAAGCCATCGAGCTCGTGCGAGCAAAAATCGACGAATTTCAGTTCAACCTCGATCCAGAGGCCATTGTTGACCGCATCTCCGTCGCCGCCCGTCAGAAGGTCGAAATCCTCAAACTGCTCTACCGAAATGTCTCGGTTCTCATACTCGACGAACCAACATCGGTGCTTACTCCTCAGGAAATTCCGCAGCTTTTTGCAGAGCTAAAGCGCTTGCGCGACAAGGGCACGACGATTCTCTTCATTTCCCATCGCCTCGACGAGGTGCTCGAACTAAGCGATCGCATAACCGTTATGCGCAAAGGCCAAAAAATCGCCACGGTGGTCGCTGCGGAAACAAACAAGGCAGAGCTCGCCCAAATGATGGTTGGCCGCCAGGTCATTTTTACCTCAAAGCGTACGACCCATAAGGCGGGCGAGTGCGTGTTCGAAACGAAGAATCTGAACCTTGTGCGACGCGATGGTTTTAAGCTTCTTGATGATATTTCGTTTTCGGTTCATGCGGGTGAAATTGTCGGCATTGCAGGTGTGGAAGGCAATGGTCAGTTCGAACTGGTCAACTGTATCATGGGATTAGCCGAGCCAAGCAGCGGGCATATAGAAGTCGGCAACAAGGAGATCACCCAACTCCCCATCCTAGAACGGCGCAAATTGATTTCATTTGTGCCTCAAGATCGAGCCAAGATGGGCGCGAGCATTTCTGCGTCGATATTGGAAAATGTCATTATGACGCACCATCGACTCAATCCGGATTTTTCGAAATGGAGGGGTCTTGTGCTCAACTACCAAACCGCGCGGGCTTTTGTGGAATCTCTTGTAGAGCGATTTTCTGTGCAGATGACATCATATCAGAACCCATTTCGATCGCTATCGGGGGGAAATCAGCAAAAGGCGATCCTTGGCCGCGAATTATTGCTGCCCACTCCTTTCTTCTTGATGGATCAGCCAACGCGAGGGCTAGATGTCGGGTCGATCGAGTATGTGCATGATCAGATTCTCTCTATGCGCAAGGAAAATCGAGCCATTCTTGTCATCTCGGCGGATCTCGAAGAACTTTTTTTGATTGCGGATCGAATACTCGTGATGCATCGCGGAAGGATCGTGGCGGATCTCGTTACCGATAAGACCTCGATCGAAGAGGTAGGGCGCTATATGCTAGAAGGGAAGCTTACGGCATGATACGCAAAGTAATCAGTGGTGTCCTTGGTGTTGTAATCGCGCTGGCTGTGGGTGCTCTAATCATGCTTCTGCAGGGTTATGAGCCTTTGGCAACATACGGAGCTCTTGCGCAATTCTCTATTGTCGGGCTTGGGCCATTTACTACTACCCTCAAGAACGCCGTGCCGCTTGTACTGACCGGATTGTCCGCGGCAATCGCTTTTGCCTCTGGGCCTGTCAACCTAGGACAGCCCGGGCAGTTCGCATTCGGAGCTCTTGCGGCGACGCTCGCAGGGCTCTATACAAATCTTCCATCATTTCTCGAAATTCCTCTTCTCATGCTATGCGCTATCGCAGGTGGCGCTCTGTGGTCGGGCCTAGCGGCTCTTTTGCGCCAGGCCTTCGACATGAGCGAATTCATTGTGACTCTAATGCTCAATATGATCGCGGATTTCTTTACTGCATGGGCAATTGCGTATCCTTTTATGGACAAGAAGGCTTTCTCGCCCATGACCCCGCCTATTGCCAGGAGTGGCTGGATGCCTGAAATAGGACCCTTGAGTTCGTCGGTGATTGTGATGCTTGTGTCGGTGGCTATCATGTGGTTCGTTTTTCAGCGCTGGCGGGCGGGTTATGAGTGGCGCATCACAGGTCAGAATTCGCTCTTTGCGCGTATTGGCGGCTGCGATGTACGAGGCAATTTCGTCGCGGTAATGCTGGTCACCGGAGCACTTGCCGGGCTTGCGGGCGGGCTTGTGGTAATGGCTGGTCCGCATAGATTCATCAAAGGCCTTGGCGCCAACTATGCATGGGATGGAATAATGGTCGCCATTATGGCGAACAATGGGCTTGTGGAGACGCTCATCTATGGCATCTTTGTATCGGCGATTCAGACGGGAGCGCTGGGCATGGAGTTAATAACTAATGTTCCCAGCGAGATAGCGCAGGTACTACAAGCGGTGCTCGTGCTCGTCATAGTAGCTACGCGCGAATACGCAGTTTTGGCCTTCGATAAACTCGCAGCCCGACGTCAAGCAAGGGAGCATGCAGCATGAATATCGTAATTGGCCTAATAGTAGGCATGATTTCCGGTGCTACTCCCATTCTACTTGCTGCACTCGGCGGAACTCTGACATTTTACGCAGGTATCTTCAACATTGCCATGGAAGGCATGATGCTCATGGCTGCATTCTTCGCGGTTCTGGGCTCTTTCTTGTTTCATTCCTGGGTGATTGGGCTTTTATGCGCCATAGCGGGAGCTATGATTCTAGCTTTGATCTTTATCTTCTTTTCCGTAAAACTGAATACCGACGAATTTGTATCTGGAATTGCCCTTAACCTCTTCGCTTTGGGAATTACGACTTATCTCTTGAGGCAGATATTCAAGGTAAAAGGTGTATTCACATCTAAACTCATCACGTCGGTTCCGAATTTGAGAATCCCATTTATCGAAAAGATCCCCGTGTTGGGGCCCATTGTATCAGGTAGAAACCTGATCGTGTATCTTGCTGTGATTGCAACATTTATCTGCTATTATCTCGTATTCAAGACACGTTTTGGCTTGAGGCTGAGAGCGGCGGGCTATAATTCGAACTCGCTAGATTCGAGCGGGGTGCGCACTTCTAGCATGAGGATTCAAGCTCTTCTATTGTGCGCTGTATTCTGCGGGCTGGCTGGAGCCTATC
>Ga0208695_1001534_pt1 | contig 18973 bp, 17 predicted proteins | sample AD_UKC111_MetaG_FD_184449 | JGI IMG/M metagenome (GOLD analysis project Ga0208695, IMG submission 184449) | Active sludge microbial communities of municipal wastewater-treating anaerobic digesters from Hong Kong - AD_UKC111_MetaG (SPAdes)... | ecosystem: Engineered > Bioreactor > Anaerobic >...
CCTTTCAATAATAACATTGGCACCAACCTGAAGTGCTTTGTTGTAATATTCGGGCGTTTGAATAACAGTAAAAAACCAGATAGGAGTAAAAATTTTCAGCTTGAATCGAATGATATACAACAAGTCAATGGCAGAGTTTTCTGAAAAGTTGCCATCTACAATAATTAAATCGAAGCTATTTTCTTTCAGTTCTTTATACAGCATGTTGAGAGAATCGGTTTCGCTGATTTGAATATCCAATCCAATTTTTTTGATAAAGTTTCTGATTAATGTCAAGAAAACGATTTCGTTTGAAATTATATTGATTCGGAATGCCATTTAATAATTCTTTTTTTGATTCTGAATTTTAAAAATTGTGTTTATTCTGTTCGCTGATATTCTTCGTTTAAAATTTGTCGAAGCAGGGGACGATAATATTTCCAAAAAAAACTTGCTCTTTCATTTTTGGAAGAAGAATAAAAAAGTGGTGAAAACACTTGGATATAACGGAAACGCGAACTTGCATAAGAAATGGGATTGTCGGCAAAATCGCCACAGAAATAATAATAATTGTAGCCGTTTTTATAATTCACTGCAGCCGGAAATATTTTGGGTATTCTGCCAAGTGCCAACAGCGAATCGCCGGCAGCATTGGTATCGAGATGATAAGAAGAAATAATTCGAAAGGAAGGATTTGTCTCCATAATGTCGAACCAGAAAGGATATTTGATCTTCTCGGGAAGATGATAATGTTTTGCATTATTTTCATTGGTGTAAATGTAAGGAATGTCGGTATTCAAATGGGTATCTTTTTCCAGAATCAGCATTTGGTCATTTTCACTGACAAAAGCAATTCCCGATTTTTTGAAAGGCCATTGTCCGCTGTGGTTGCGGGTGTAGTTGTCGATCAGCCAGCGAGGAATATCCGCATTGACAAGCGTGTCGAGATTGTAGAAATAGCATCCCACCCAACCGGTCCAATGAATGTTAAATTCATTTTCGTATTTGTTGCGTATTTCTTTCGAGGTAGGAGAGGCTATCACATTGAATTCGTTAATAATAAGTTTATTTTTTTGTTTCATCAATCGAAGAAAATCAAGTTCTTTTTGTGTCATGCCACCGTAAATTTTTTTGGAACGATCGGCAATAAATCTTTTATCGTGAATTTTTTCGGGATAATACCGGGTAATCCATTCATTCGCGTAAATACCGTACATATCTGTATAGTAAGCACCGTCGTAGCTGTTTGCCAAATTGTCCATATTCTCAGAGGAAAAATTTTCAAAATCACGAATATGATAATTTCCCTTATCGTCGGGGGAAAAGCCATGATAGTCTTTTTGTTTGCTGTAGGCTTGGTTATGGTGAATAAATTTTTCGTTGTTGATTACCCACGAAAGCGACAAATGTTCCTGTACGGCAGAAGTTAATACGGTTTTATCCAAAATCAGAATATTCAGCTCTCTCGGTTTTTTAATTATCCACAAAAGCCACATTATGAGAGGCATTAGTACAATGAGCATCAGAATCGCAATCAGTATTTTTTTCATTCATTTATTTGGTTTTTCAATAGTTTAACAAATAGAAAAAATAAAAGTTTTCCTTTTTTGTCAATTTGTCGAATATTTATTGATGTTTTTTAAAGTATTGGTAATCGGATGTAATACATCTAACTGAAAATGAAAAAATAGCTTATGAATCGAATTGACATTCAAAAAATAAAAATAAACCTGTTTAGGGTAAATTTGTTGTACAATTAGTTGATTTTCAGGTATTCGTTTAAAGTAAACTTTCAATTTCCTTGTTGGTTGTAACATTGATTTTTGATTTGGGAAAACTTTTGTTCAAAATCCAAAGCTAAAGCCGGCAGTAAAAGTAGTTTGTTTACCCTGAAGAAATTTTGGCGTATAGTAATTCAATGCTTCTTCGGCAGTCATTCTCCTTTCACCAAAAGTAACTTCAGAAACAGCATTAAAAGTTTGTATATTGCTGTTTTCTATGTTCAATGTGGCATAAGTATTGGTGAAAAGCTCATATTTCACATGGAGTGCCAGAGTTTTATTGCTCCAAATTTTGTCTTTCATAAACGGTTGACTGATAATGTCGAGAACACTTTCTTTTGAGCCTTGCCAGGTTCCGTGTCGAATATAGGCATATTCGTTACCGTGTTCGGCTTGTGTCCACGACAGGTTTATGTCCAGCCCGCGCAAAGGTTTGTATTGCAAAGCGGCATAAATTTCCTGAGAATTGTCGCCCAAGTAATTTCCCAGATTGAAACCATTGGTTGCCCATGTCAGAGCAGGAATAGAATGTTTGTAAGTAAGGATGGCATTTTTTGTATATTCACCCGTCAATGAAAGATTTTCCAGCGGGAAATTGCTGAGACGAAATCCAAGTTTATAGGAAATAGGATTTTTTTCCTTGCTGGAAGGTTTAATGCGGGAAATGGAGAATTCGTCCACAAAAATGGAAGTAAACAAGTGTAAATGTTGTATGTTTCTTGAACTGATATTAAGAAACAGTTGCGAATTCTGATTTTCGGTACCCATAGTCAGCGTATGATCCATCGATTTGTAAAAAGCTAAAGGAATCAGATAAGCGGGCTGTACATTGCTTTCGGCATACACAATGGCATTTCCCGCCGACAGATGCAATTGGGGCAAGGGGATAAATGTTATCATGTTGGCAGCCATAAATTTATTGGTGTAACGATACATTTTTTCATTTTGATTGGAAAGATAATAACGCGTGCTATCAATTACATTGGAAGTCAGCCACCCATGAAAATAATTCATTTCCAGCCATTTTGCCGGTTTCAGGCTCAGCTTCAGCATGGGAAACGAAGGCGTGCGACCCGCAATAATGTTGGAACCGTGATAGTTGTCGCCCCATTGCACGTGGTCTTTTGTCAGTGCAACACTTCCCCATTCCCACGCATACGAAATACCGCCACGCATTTCGCTGTAATCGCCACCATTGGCAGTACGTTTGTAGGCTCCGGCCTGATACGGTGTCAGGTAAGTTGATTCGGCAAGCAATTCTCCCTGTTGCGAAACATCCCGGAGGGAAGCATAGACGGCAAAATGTTTTCCTATCATCGATTGAAAATCTATTCCAAACCAGCGTTGCGTAATTTTGTCGTTGTTGTTGTAGAGAATATTCATTCCCAAAATGGGCATCACACGTCCACGCGACAGTGAATCGCGGTAGTGAACGGAAGGAGGGAAAACGTCCAGCTGCCAATTGGTTTGTTCTAAAAGCGGATAATCATATTGCGGAAGGCGATTTTGTTCCAAAGCATAATCTTCCAGAAAAAAATACAGTTCTTTCCGCTGACGGCGGTTGAGTTTTGCTTCATTCATTTTTGCCTGTTGCAACAATTGAGCTATAAAAGTTCTTGGATAGGGCTTAACAACCGAGTTGATTTCAATAAGTTTTTCGTTGGCAAGCTCATCCAGAAAATCGTAAATGCGGGAGTAGGAAATATGTTCGGGAACATCTTGAGCAACAACAAAAAGGATATTGGAAAAGAGCAGCAGTGCGATATGTATTTTTTTTTGATGTTTTTTCATGTTGAAGCCAAATTTTTAAGATTTTTCAAAATTAGTTGAAAATAACGGCAATATGTTGTTATTAAAAAATTTTTTCGCTAAAGAAGTCTTGAAATTTTTTTTGAAAAAAGTTTGATTTAACCTGTTGCTTATTTTGGTTCCTTATACTTTTGCTTTTTATAAGTTCTTGGATTCTTGAATTTTCAGGCACTTCGTGCATGATGAAACAGAATATTCTTCAAAATGAGAAAGAAATATTTTATATCGGTCAATAAAACGCCATTTTTTTCGCAGGCCAGTAAATATTTTCGTTCCGATTCTTGAATTTCATCCAACGTGCGAGGCATATCGGCATAGAAAGGAGGTAGCAATCCGGGTCGGTATTTCATGCGAAGCTGTTGAATTTCGTCATTGTACAGGTTAAGGTATTGCTGGCTAAGTGGGCGAATGCCAATCAATTTCATTTCGCCCCTGAAAATATTGATCAGCATGGGCAATTCGTCCAGAAAGTATTTGCGCATGAATTTACCGATGGTGGTTACACGAAAATCTTTGTTGAATTTTCCTCCATCTTGTAAAGAATGTCGCTGATAAACATATTCCTGAAGATATTCCGAATAGGGATGCATGGTGCGAAATTTATAAACATAGATAACTTTTCCGTTTTTTCCGTAACGCTTCAGTTTGATCAATGGGCCATAGGCACGATTATATATTAATGGCGTATTTCTTGTTCTTTGGGACCAAATGTATAAAATTCCGTCAATTTTTTGTTCTTTAATTACTTCGAAACCATGGCAATAAAGTCTTCCCAAAACTTCGGCTTTGGAAAGAACCCTATTATTACCGCTTTTCAACGAATGGTAGATACGACGCGAGACAAAAACTTTCGGAATAAATCTATTAAACAGATAATCAAAAGAATAAACCAAATAATTAATTACAGGAGGAAATTTTTTTAAAATTCTTTTTTTTCTTGTACTTTTTGTTTCAAAACAACAAACAAAATTTCCCTTGTCGGGAAGTTTCTCGTTGATAATTTTTAAAAATGAATTAATTTTTTCGGTGTTGTTCAGTTTTTTCAAGTAAATAAAAGTTGAAAACTGGTAATGAGGAATCAGTTCCAGATTTTCTAAATCGTTGTTAATAATAACCCGAATGTCATCTCTGGACAGGTCAAAATTATGTTTCAAAAACTGAAGAGCATTTTTTCCGGAATACTCATAAATATGGTTGAGCAGTTTATTATAACTTTCTTTATCCAGTTGACCAACAATTTTTTTTGTGCCCTGGGGCCTTTCTTTGTATTCTGAAATCGAAATGTCAAATCGTGTAGCAAAGCGATAGGAAAAATAAAAAAACAAAAAGAGTATTTCAATGGCGAAAATTCCAATTGTTACCGCCAAAATAACAAATCCGGAATATTGTTTAAAGAAGTTATGGAGAATAGCGACATACAAAATGAATTGCAAGGTGCCAACTATCAGAAGTTTTATTATTGCACGGTTAAAATTTTGTTTTCGTAACGGAATGTAACGTTGAAAAAAATACGAAAAAATGAGCCAGCTTCCAGTGAACAGGAGAGATGGAATAAAATACTTCTGAAAAGGAACAGGCGTAGTAAGTGGAAACCAGCCATATATAATGAGAAAATTAAGACTGAGCAGTATCAAATCAACCAAAACTGAGTTCCATTTTGGTTTGTAAAATGCTTTCATGTTATGGCAAAAATTTTTTATACCTTACTTGCAAAGAAAAGAATTTTTATTCCTTTCTGCAAGCAATAAGAAATCTTTTTACAACATTTTTTGCAGATTGTAAACAATATTCCTTTCCCCATTGGTAAAGGAAATTGGTCCAACGCTGAGGGTGGGTGGTAATCATTATAGGTTGTTGAATGTCAGTTTGTTTTATCCAATCTGTTAAGTCTGCAGTGGAATGAATTTTTTTATCCATCACAAAATTAGTTTCTGTCTTTTGTATTTTGTCGCGTCGGTTGAATTTTTCGCCATCCCAGCAGCGCCCCGTGTCTGTAAAATAAATGACAGCTTCCTTTTCCAAAAAATCCAAATAAGGTTCACCGATAATTCCCAATTCGCGGTAGGAATATTGTTTCCAAAGTTCTCGGTTGTCAAACCGAGATGTTGGGCTGCCGTGCATGCAAATGGTTCGTACAGGATAAAAAGTGCGAAAATAACCGAGATTTTTTTGAAAGAATTGAAAAGCTTTTTCCGTATTTCCCTTGCAAAGTGAAAGGTCTTCGTAATGGTAGCCGATTTCGTGCCCTAATGCAACTATTGCTTTGATTATTTCGGGTTGGTTGCTTTGTTCGACGATACGGAAATAATAAGTAGCTTTTATGCCCAATTCAGCTTCCAGTTGGGCAACACGTAAAGAATTTTTCGGTTTGTCGTCCACGTCGTGCCGCAAAACTACATAGGCAACTGAAGGTTTGTTTTCGCAAACTTCCTCAAAAGTATAAAATGGCAACTGTTTGGCTTTTAAGGTTTCAAGAAGTTGTTGATAGGCGAGGAGTGTAAAATCTCTCATTTTCAATTACAAATTTTCAATAAGGTAATAAGGTTTGGTTGATATGGGTCTCTTGTTGGTTACTAAGGTTTTTTTGAAGGATAAGGTTTTGTTTTTTTGTTTTCAGTGAAATTGTTATCAGAATGGGAACTATTATTTGAAATTATATTGATAATCAGGGTTTTCACGTAGAATATGGATGCTTCTGGGAGAATAGATTTATAAAAGTCCGCCATTTAAATCAATGGATGTTCCATTGATATATTCAGTGTCAATCAGATATTTCACCGTTTTGTAAACATCCTCCAAATCGCCTAATTTTTTAGATGGATTTTGTTTTATAATTTCTTCCCTGAGATTTTCAGGTACTTCATTCAAAGTCATCCCGGCATTCATATAACCCAAATTGATGTTGTTGATGGTAATTCCCTTTTGAGCATTTTCGGCTGCAATTGCTTTCGTCATGCCCCAAAGAGCTGATTTGGATGCTGCGTAGGCGCTCGTTCCAATTACACCTTTTTGAGCCACAATGGATGAAAAATTGATGATTCTTCCAAATCCTTTTTTGTACATAAAAGGTAAAACACTACGAATAGCTCTGAATGTGCCTCCCAGATTAATATTTATCACATTTATCCAATCATCCATATCGGCTCGGCGGGCAATGGAATTGTAATTGATACCTGCACAATTGACAAGCACAATTTCGTCGTTTTCTGTAACATTCTTTTCAACCCATTGCTGAACTTCTTCAGTGTTGCCTACATCGACTTTTGTAAAATATTTTGTCAAATCTGCTTCAGGCAGAGTGCCAAAAAAAGTACCGAAAACAATATGATCTTCTTCCTTGAACTTTTTCAGCAAATAAAGTCCAATTCCTCTTGAAGCACCTGTTATGAGTATTTTCATAGATTGAGTTATTTATCGTTTTTTTAATATATAACTTTATTTTTGCTAAAATAATAAGGTTTAGTTAATGTGCATTTGCTATTGGTTATTAAGGTTTTATGAATAATAAGGTTCTTTATTTGAATAACAATAAATTTTTTCTATAAAAACATTTGCCAATTTTCAAGAAATTAATTATTTGAAATTATATTGATAATCAGGAGTTTCCTTCATGATTTTTGCACTTTGCGGAAAATTTTCGATAAACCAGACCAAAAAGGTTGTAACATCAATTTTATCTGCTAACATTGTTTGACGACGATTTTGAAATTCCTCACTTAGATTTTCCATCAACAATAATTCTTCTACTTTTTCAAAAAGTTTTTCCGGTTGGCTGGTTTTTATTCCAAATGTAAGACCGTATTTGTGTTCCAACTCTTCCAGAACGCTAATTTTCCCAGCAAAATCGTTAAAACGTACTGAAGGAACGCCCAACATTGCTGCTTCCATAGCCATACTTTGACTATCACCGATATAAAGTTTGGAAAAAAATAATACGTGATGAATATCGACAGGGTCGATTTTCAAACGAAACTTCTCAAATTCAGGTTCAAGTTCTCTCTCGGAAGTAATATAAATATCACCTTGTGGTTGAAGAATTTTAATTAATTTTTGTGCTATCACTGAATTAATTCCTTTTGCATTTACGTCGTGATAAGCATTTAACTTTGCAAATCGCAGAATAAAATAAGGTTTGTCGGTAGACAGATATTTTTCAACCACTTTCTTGTCAGGTGTAAACTGATTCGGGTGCAAATATGCTAACTTATGATAACCTTTATAAAAAATAGTCTTATTATTCCAGATTGAATTATTTACGCCTTCGGGAGCCAAGATAGCAGAAAAATCGTCATATACAGTTAATGCCCATAAAAATAAAAACAGATTTAAATTTGCATCGTCTTCACCACAAAAAATTGAAGGAATTCCTTGTTTTTTTGTAACATACGAAAAATCTCCTGTACCAATAATCAAATCAGGTTTATATTTTTCTGTATAGTTTAAAATATATTTTTCTGTTTGTTTTCTTAACTTGATTTTTTGAAAAAGATTTTGTCCTTTTTCAATTTTTAATATATCAAAATCTTCATTTCCCAATAAATCAATTAAAATATCTTTTGGACGCGCTAGAATCAATACCTGATGTCCATCCTTTTTTAATTGATGAATAACATTTTTAAACAAATGATAATGTGCAGGATGATTTAATTGGAAAAGATATTTCATTTTTTAATCGATAATTTTTAATATAACACCACCCCATGAATAACCAACCCCAAAACCAGCCAAAAGAACATTTCCATGCAATTTATTTTCTTTTTGTGCGTGATATAGGGCAATTGGGATGGTGGACGAAACTGTATTGCCTACTTTTTCAAGATAAATGTAAAATTTTTCAGCATCTATTCCAATCAGTTTTCGTAAATAATTCATCATATATTTATTAGCTTGATGAAATACAAATAAATCTACTTCATTCAATTTTGCATGATTCTTTTTGAGCACGTCATCAACCAAGACAGGAACGGCATCCGAAGTAAAATTAAATATCTCTTCCCCATTCATAAACAAATAATCAGAGGAAATTAAATTCCCGTTTTCATCAAAATGTAAATCATTCAGAGCATCTGGGAATCTAAATCCGCCAGTTTTAACGATTAAGTTTTCTGCACCACTACCGTCTGTGCCCAAAGAAAATTCACCTATTTTTGCAAAACCCTCATCAGAAATAAGTGTGGCTGATGCTGCATCCCCAAAAATAGTACGATTGCCTTTATCTTGAGGATGAATACTTTTATTATAAGTTTCACCTGTCAAAAGCAGTATGTTTTTTGCAATATTAGCAGAAATTAACCCTTTTGCCAAAGACAAGCCATAAATATAACCTGAACATCCCAAATTGTAATCCAATGCTCCTATTTCTTTTCGCAATTCAAGCCGATTTTGAATAATGCAAGCCGAAGTTGGCAAAAAATAATCAGGACTTTGAGTACAGAATAGAATAAAATCAATGGAGTTCTTGTCAATATTATATTCTGAAAATAATTGTTCAGCAGCTTTTACAGCCAAATCAGTAGCAGTTTCGTTTTCTGCGGCCACTCTTCGCTCTTCTACACCAACTTTCCCTGCAATTTTTTCAACAGTCCATTCAGGAAAAACTTTTACCAGATCTTCATTTGTTACAATTTTTTCAGGTAAAGCATAAGAAATAGCTTTAATATAGGCATCCATCCGATTAAATTTATTGAATTTGAATGTAATGTTCAATATAAAATTGTTTAAATGAAAAAATTTTTTTTATTGTTTTTTGGATAAAACCAAATCATACAATTCTTGAAGCGTTTGGGATCGCTTCATTTCTTCTGGAGTCAATTTTACGCCATATTTTTTGGCTATCATATTAAGTATAGCCAAAGAAATAAGCGAAGACCATTCATCAAGTTCTTTAAAACGTGTTTCCATCGTAAAAATTGAGGTATCAGTTTCATCAAACTGACTTGCAAAGTTTTGAATAAATTCTTCTTGATTCATCATATTTTTTATTCCATTAAATATTTAAATTCTGTAATTTTTTTGGCCGGGTTGCCTTTAACCAAAGTATAATCAGGGACATCTTTTTCTACAACAGAACCAGCAGAGACAATGGCATTTTTTCCAATTTTTACACCAGGCAAAATCGTTGATCTAACAGCTATAATTGCTCCTTCGTTAATAATCACAGGAGCAACTCGAGCTGATAAAATTTGAGAAAATCGTTTCATGGGATTAAAATGTGCTAAGATCATGCAGTCTGCATTAACACTGGCGTTATCTAAAATATAAATATACTCTGGATATAAATTATCAAAAAAACAATGGATACCAATATAAACGTTTTTGCCAATATATACACCTCTCCAGCGATGAAATAAAATTCTTAACTTTTTTATAGGGCAAGAATATGCCATATTACCTAAAAGTGTATTTTTGATTTTTTTAAGCTTCTGCCCGATACTGCGTTTTTGAGTATCTTCATAATACGGGATTCCCTTTTCAGTTTTAAAACCTTGTTCCATTATTTTAAAATTTACTTAAAAATCTGATTACATTTTCCCCAAGGAGATAGAAACATTTGTTGTTTACATGCAAAAATCTTCCATATTCAACCGTTTCGCCACCAAATTTTTCTTTGAATTCACGAACTCCATAAGTTTTATTGGGCTTGCCGGCTCCCATAAAATCAAATTTTTCGTAACCATTTTCAATTGCATATTCAATTGCGGCATGGGTAACAGATACTGAAGGATAAAGATAATTGTACTTATCTTTATTTCCCCCAACAAACCATTCATATAATACTTTTTTCCCGAAAGATACACATGCAATGCCACCTATAACTTGTTCGTTGAATTTAGCGATAAATAAATGGCCATCAGGCAAATTTACTAATTTTTCAAAAAATTCTAACCGAAATAGAGGTTTTTTTATTTCTTGCTTGTAAAGTATTAGAAGAATCTCATAAAATTCTTTAATCTCATTTCTTTCTTTTGTTTCTTTTACGATTATACCGGCTTCTCTTGATTTTTTTATTTGTCTTTTTTTTGTTTTGCTGATGTTTTGGTAAAAAGAATTTTTATCAGAAGTATTTATAATTACATTCAAATGAGCCTGGTAGGCAAATCCTGCTTCCTCAAAATAAGGACGATATTCGCTGTAATCGTTAAAATTTCTGCATTCTATATAAATGGCTTTTTTGCGAAGTTCTTTTTTCAGATATTCGAGCAAAGCCATCAAAGTGGCAGGTTCAATATCCTTGTCCAATAGTAAACCTCCGGGAATAATGGCTCGCCGGCTGAAAAACTGTTTTAATTTTCCACCCTCAGCCTGCACATATCCGCAAACAATTCCTTTCAATTTTCCATCCTCAGCCACACCATACAGAAAAGGTTTCAGAAAGGATAGGGAAGTGTAAAACTGATAACACTCCGGTGTTTGGAAAAAGGAAGCAACCGCTGAATTTTCTACCAATTGTTGCCATTCGGTTAAATTTATTTCATTTGCTTGCAGCAGCTTAAGCATACTTCCTGTAAATTTTTATTAATTGTTTTGCCACAACCGATTGTTCCAGCCCACTTTTCATTAGTTTTTCTCTTCCATTGGTTCTTTTACTTCTATTGGTAAAAATAGTGTCTATTTTTTCAGCGATTTTTTCAGGACGAGCTTCTGTAATAAAACAATTTTCAACGCCTTCGATTTGTTCTTTTACATCACCCACATTCACACTTACAATGGGACAGTTACATGCCATTGCTTCCTTGATGAATTGAGGCGAACCTTCACTAAGGCTGGTCATCAGACAAACATCCACTGCATTCATTAATAAAGCTACTTCTTCACGGCTGTAGTTTTTTAATTCCAGCAAACGAACTTCCGGCAAAAAGTTGATAGCTTGCAAAGCCAATGCAGAATTTTTTACCGGATTATCAAAGCTTCCTGCAAAAAGTATCAGCTTTTCGTCAGTCGAAAATCCGAATTTTTTACGGGCAATATGTTTATCAACAGGTTTAAAAAGTTCCGTATTCACGCCACAAGGAATCAAGGAATATTTATGTTTTACTTTTGCCGCCTGAATATTTTTTTCTGACACAAAAATGTTCCACGCCGATAAACGAATAGCCCACTTTGAAAATCGAAATATTTTAGATTCATTGATATCGCTGCCATGATAAGTAGTAATCACAGGTATTTTTCGTTGCGTATTGGCCAGTAATCCCGACAAACCATAATGGGCATGAATTACATTCGGTTTAAATTCTTTTATTTTTTTTATCAACAAAGGTCGATTGCTTAAATAACCTTTCCATCCCTTTCCTTCGACGGTGAAAAAATCCACTTCCATGCCTGCCTGCTGAACTGCTTCTGCTTGTTCCACAATAAAGGATGCAACTTTCCCCGAGTTTTTACTGCAAACAAATAATATTTTCATTTTGGTTCATAATTCTGAGTTTCGAGTTCTGAGTCAATAGTTCTGAGTTTTGAGTTAAGTGGTTTTTTACTTTTTACTCCATACTTGATACTCCATACTCAATACTTTCACCGTTTCCCGTTTTAGATGATAACATTTCTGTTATTGTCAGAAAAAATTTGGTTTACGTTTTCGAGCTTCTTCAAGTGAGAGCACTTCAGTTTTCTGAACTTGCTTTTCGCGAATTTCCTGATATTCGGCAGCTATTTCGGAAACGAAATGGCTATGTGTTTTTTTGTTCATCAGCTGAGAAACGATGAAAGTATTGACGGATGCATCTTTAACATATACCACCGGTCCATGATAATGAGGCGCAATTTTTACTGCCGTATGAACTTTGGATGTCGTTGCTCCCCCAATAAGTAAGGGAACGTTGAGTCCGGCTTTTTCCATTTCGGCAGCAACGTTGCTCATCTCTTCCAGCGAAGGAGTTATCAGACCACTTAATCCAACCAAATCGACATTTTCGTTGATTGCTGTCTGAATAATTTTATCTGAGGGCACCATAACACCCAAGTCGATAACTTCATAATTGTTGCAAGCCAATACCACAGATACAATATTTTTCCCAATATCGTGCACATCGCCTTTTACGGTAGCAATAAGGAATTTTCCTGCCGATGAGGCTGTCCCGGCAACTTTTTGTTTTTCAATTTCGGGCTGAAGAATGGTTACAGCTTTTTTCATGGTTCGAGCCGACTTCACCACTTGGGGTAAAAACATTTTACCTTCTCCGAAAAGTTTTCCAACAATGTTCATCCCGTCCATCAAGGGTTTTTCGATGATTTCCAGTGCGGTATCGTAAATAGTCAGTGCTTCTGCCAAATCGGTATCGAGAAATTCATCAATTCCCTTTACGAGTGCATGTTCAAGGCGTTTAGCAACCGGAAGCGAACGCCATTCATCTTTTTTGTCCGATTTTTTTTCGGATACCGTATTCTTTATTTTTTCTGCATATTCTATCAGTTCTTCAGTAGCTGTTGCTTTCCGGTTGAAGATAACATTTTCCACTTTTTCCAAAAGTTCAGGCTCTATTTCTTCATAAATTGGCAGCGCTCCCGCGTTAACAATTCCCATATCCAATCCGGCTTTTATGGCGTGATAAAGAAAAGCGGAATGCATGGCCTCACGAACCGTATTGTTTCCTCTGAAGGAAAAAGATAAATTGCTGATTCCCCCGCTAACTTTTGCATAAGGCAAATGTTGTTTGATCCATTGTACCGACTCCAGAAAATCTACAGCGTAATGATTGTGTTCTTCTATTCCGGTACCAATAGCCAAAACATTGGGATCAAAAATTATATCCTGTGGTGGAAATCCTGCTTTTTCGGTTAGCAGACGATATGCTCGGGAGCAAATTTCGATTCTTCGCTCCAAGCTGTCGGCTTGGCCTTTTTCGTCGAAAGCCATCACAACGGCAGCCGCACCATAAGCCCGCACCTTTTTTGCTTTTTTCAGAAAATCTTCTTCTCCTTCCTTTAAACTGATGGAATTGACAATGCTTTTTCCCTGAATACATTTCAAACCGGCTTCAATGACTTCCCATTTTGACGAATCAATCATCATGGGAACACGTGCAATTTCGGGCTCGGCAGTAATGTGATTCAAAAAAACAACCATTTCTTCTGCCGCATTCAGCATGGCATCATCCATGTTGATGTCCAGTACTTGCGCACCATCTTCAACTTGTTTTCGGGCAATGTGGAGCGCTTCTTCGTATTTTTTCTCGTTGATTAGCCTTAAAAACATGCGCGAACCGGCCACGTTGCATCGTTCACCAATGTTTACAAATAAAGATTTTGGAGCCGGATCGGCTGAAATGTCGATAATTTCCTGACTATTATTTCTTGAAACTTTTTCTTTTGTCGAATTTGTGGCTTCAATGCTCTCCTTTTGTTGCCATTCGTCAATTTTAGGAGAAATGATTTCCAATAGTTCCAAACCGCTCAGTTCCAGGTTTACGGTTTTTTCTTTGGGTTTTCTGACTGCTGCATTGGCAATCAGATCCCGATATTTGGCAATATGTTCCGGAGTTGTACCACAGCAACCCCCGATAATGTTGACCAAACCTTCGTCAATATATTCTTTCACTTGTTTTGCCATTGTGTCGGGCGTTTCGTCGTATTCGCCAAACTGATTTGGGAGCCCGGCATTGGGGTATGCACTGACAAAACAAGGAGCATGAGCGCTCATTTCCTGAAGGTAAGGTTTTAAATCTTTGGCTCCAAAAGAACAGTTTAATCCGATAGAAAGTAGCGGAGCATGTGCGACGGAAGCCATAAAAGCCCGAAGTGTTTGCCCGGAAAGTGTACGTCCGCTGGCATCGGCAATGGTAGCCGAAATCATTAATTCCACTTTTTTATTCAATTCCGACATAGCTTCTTGAGCCGCGAAAATAGCGGCTTTTGCATTTAAAGTGTCGAAAATGGTTTCTATCAACAGCGCATCTACTCCACCTTCTATCAAAGCCAGCATTTGTTCCTTGTAAGCTGTTACCAGTTGATCGAAGGTTACGGCGCGCGAAGCGGGACGATTTACGTCGGAAGGTAAGGAAGCCGTTTTATTGGTTGGGCCTACCGAACCGGCAACAAATCTTGGTTTTTCGGGGTTTTTGAGAGTGAATTCATCTGCTGCCTGTCTGGCTATGTGCGCTGCACTCAAATTCATCTCCCTTATAAATTCTCCCATTCCATAATCTTCCATCGAAATTCGTTGTGCATTGAAAGTGTTGGTTTCGATAATATCGGCACCAGCTTGCAAATATTGCTTATGGATGGAACTAATAATATCCGGTTGAGTTAAAGAAAGAAGGTCGTTGTTTCCTTTCAATTGCTTGTTCCAATGAGAAAAACGTTCACCTCTGTATGCGGATTCGTCGAGCTTGTAGCGCTGAATCATGGTGCCCATAGCTCCATCCAAAATCAATATGCGATTTTCGAGAATTGTTTTTAAATTCATAATGTGGTAAAAAATGGGAAAGGGATTTCAAATATATCTGTCGTTTTATTTCTGCAAAATTAATGATTATGGGTCAATTCTCAAAAACAGCAACTTATCTTTATAAATTTCCATTCTATGATTTTTATTTTCGCACGTTTGGAAATACTTCGATTTTCATGTAATTTTGTCATCAATAAAAAAAGTGAATCACTAACCTCTTAATAAGAAGAAAATGAAAAAATTAGTTTTAGTAAGACATGGCGAAAGCGTTTGGAATAAGGAAAATCGCTTTACTGGTTGGACAGATGTTGATTTGTCTGAAAAAGGAATGCAAGAAGCAGCCAAAGCAGGCAGATTGCTGAAGGAAAAGGGTTTCTTTTTCGATAAAGCCTACACTTCCTATTTGAAGAGAGCTATCAAAACTTTGAATATCATTCTTGATGTAATGGATTTGGATTGGATTCCGGTAGAAAAAAGCTGGCGTTTGAACGAAAAACATTATGGAATGCTTCAGGGTTTAAACAAAGCAGAAACAGCCGAAAAATACGGCGAAGAACAAGTTCAGATTTGGAGACGCAGCTATGATGTTCCGCCTGCACCGCTGGACATGAATGATCCTCGTTCACCGTTTTTGGATCCACGCTACAAAAATGTGGATAAAAAAGATTTGCCTCTGACAGAAGCTTTGAAAGATACCGTAGCTCGGATTCTTCCTTATTGGGAAAACAACATCTTCCCAAGTTTGAGAGAAAACAACGAAATTCTGGTTGTTGCTCACGGTAACAGCTTGAGAGGTATTGTAAAAGTTTTGAAAAATATTTCCGATGAAGATATCGTGGGTTTAAATCTCCCCACAGGTGTGCCCTATGTTTTTGAATTTGATGATAATTATCAGGTTGTAAACGATTATTTTCTGGGCGATCCGGAAGAAATCAAAAAATTGATGGAAGAAGTGGCCAATCAGGCAAAAAAGAAATAAGAAGAATTCTTCTCTTCTAAATTATAATAAAGCAGTGCACAACCGTACTGCTTTTTTTATTAAAAAAATTATATATTTGCATCATTAAAATAACAATAACATGAAAAAACATTTTTTTATTGTACTTTTCTGCTGGGCTGGAGCATTTAGTCTATTGACGGCTCAAGATACCATCGTTTTCAAAAATGGAGAAATCAAAGCGTGCAAAATCACACAAATAAAAGCGGGAGAACTGACGTGTAAGGATTTTTCGTATTTAGAAGGCCCTGATTATGTGTACGAACTTAAGATGATACAAGAAATTCATTTTTCAAACGGTGTGGTGCAAATTTATAATCTACCTGATGTTTCGGAAATAAAGGAAGAGAAAGGAAGTATTACAGTATCTCGCGGAAGGATCCGTAATTTAACTCAAGATTCATGGACACCTCCCATCAGTTTTAAAACTTACAAGGAAAAAGAAAATTACTATAAAGATCAATTGTATTTTCCTAAATTCGGAGATCCTTATCAGCCTTGGGTTGCAGGGATAGCTTCTTATTTGATACCAGGTTTGGGACAAATAACTTCCGGAGAAGTTGGAAGGGGTTTTGCTTTTATGGGTGGAGCTGCAGCGAGTTTTTTTGTTTTCATGATTGGTGCACTTGGCTCTAGTAATGGATATTATAATGACTATTATTATGGGTCGGATACTGAATTTTATCCCTTTTTAGCGCTGAGCGGTGTTGTTAGTCTTTTTGTAATCGATATCTGGTCAGCTGTTGATGCTTTTCACGTTGCCAAAATCAATAATTTGTATCAAAGGGATTTGCACAGCCAGGAACAGGTTAAATTACAACTTACACCTTATATCGACAAAAATAAACTTGACTTTTCACGGAATCATCAACATACAATGGGATTATCATTGCAGCTAAATTTTTAGTTTTGATTTTTTCTTTTTCTAACCGAAAAATACTGATTTATTCCCATATTGATGGGAAATTTTTTCTTGTTTGAAACTGTTTATTTTTATTGATTTTCAAATGTTTACTGTATTAGGTTGTATGTTGGCCGGTATGGTACTCGGCTTTATTTTTCGAAAAAAACATTTCAAAATTATTCAATCGGTTTTGTTTGTTTTAATCTGGCTGTTGCTTTTCTTATTGGGAGCAGAAATTGGTAGTAATCCTGAAGTTATTCGTCAAACGGGAAAACTCGGCTTTGATGCACTGTTAATTGGAACGGCCGGAACTTTGGGAAGTATACTCGGAGCAGCTTTGTTGTGGAAATTGATAAAACCGAATAAATCGACCCATGAAAAGTAGCCTGATTATTTTGTCTTTCTTTGCAACAGGCTTGCTTTTGGGCATTTTCAGGTTGCTTCCCGAAACTCTCTTTAACGAAGAAATCAGCTTTTATGTGCTTTGCTGTTTGATGTTTACCGTTGGATTCAGTATCGGGCAGCAAGGCAATTTTGTCCGCCAGTTTCGACGTTTGAACCCACGCATAATTTTTTTGCCTCTGTTTACCATTGCCGGTACGTGGTTGGGTGCGCTGACAGTCGGTTTCTTTATTGACGGCTTTTCTCTGTTCGACTCTCTGGCAGCAAGTTCGGGATTTGGTTATTATTCGCTTTCCAGTATCCTGATCACTCGCTACAAAGGCGTAGAGTTGGGGACTATTGCTTTGTTGTCGAATATCGTGCGTGAAATTTTCACTTTGCTTTTCGCTCCTCTCATGGTAAAATATTTTGGAAAACTTTCTCCTATTTCTTCAGGTGGTGCTACTACTATGGATACCACTTTCCCGGTGATTGTTCAAAGTGCCGGAAAGGATTTTGCGCTGGTTTCCATTTATCACGGATTTATCATGGACTTTTCCGTCCCTTTTCTGGTAACTTTCTGGTGCAGTCTCTGAAAATGAAAAAATTCTAATTTTTTCTCCTTTATTACGGAAAAAATTCCGTAATTTTGCAGCGTTTTTCATTCTATCGCTCATTCAAAAAAAATTATAACGTTTATGGCAAAAGAATTCAAATATCAGGAACTTTTTCAGTTGGGAAAAGACAAAACCGAGTATTATTTACTCTCGAAGGATTTTGTTTCGACGGCAGAGTTTGAAGGCAAGGAAATTTTAAAAGTTCAGCCGGAAGGTTTGACTTTGCTTGCCCGTACTGCTTTTCGCGACTGTTCTTTTCTGCTTCGTCCCGAACATCAAAAACAGGTTGCGGCCATCCTTTCCGACCCCGAAGCCAGCGAAAACGATAAATACGTAGCATTAACCATGCTTCGCAATGCAGAGATTTCTGCAAAAGGGATTCTTCCTTTCTGCCAGGATACCGGTACGGCAACCATTTATGCCAAGAAAGGCAGTAACGTTTTCACTGATGGAACGGATGAAGAAGCTTTATCCAAAGGAGTTTATGAAACTTATACGCAGGAAAATCTGCGTTATTCGCAAAATGCTCCACTTACCATGTACGACGAAGTGAATACCGGAACCAATCTTCCCGCCCAGATTGATATTATGGCCGGTCATGGTAATGAATACGAATTTCTTTTTATCGCAAAAGGGGGCGGTTCAGCCAACAAATCATTTCTGTTTCAGGAAACGAAAGCTTTGCTGCAACCCGACACGCTGGAAAAATTTCTTACCGAAAAATTGAAATTATTGGGCACGTCGGCTTGTCCACCCTATCATATTGCATTTGTTATCGGCGGTACATCTGCCGATGCTTGCATGAAAACGGTTAAACTGGCTGCAACCAAGTATTACGACGAGCTGCCTACTACCGGAAATGAGTTGGGAAGAGCTTTCAGGGACGTGGAACTGGAAGAAAAAATTCTGAAGGCAGCTCAAAATTTGGGTATTGGGGCTCAATTTGGAGGAAAATATTTTGCTCACGATGTGCGAATTATCCGACTTCCGCGTCATGGAGCTTCCTGCTTTGTAGGATTGGCGGTATCTTGTTCTGCCGATCGCAACATTAAGGCAAAGATAAATAAAGATGGTATCTGGCTGGAAAAACTGGAGGATAATCCCGGTAAATATATTCCTGAA
>Ga0208695_1001535_pt1 | contig 18966 bp, 17 predicted proteins | sample AD_UKC111_MetaG_FD_184449 | JGI IMG/M metagenome (GOLD analysis project Ga0208695, IMG submission 184449) | Active sludge microbial communities of municipal wastewater-treating anaerobic digesters from Hong Kong - AD_UKC111_MetaG (SPAdes)... | ecosystem: Engineered > Bioreactor > Anaerobic >...
CTGCAAGCATGATTGACAGCCAGGCTGTTATGTTCCAAAATATATCCCATTCCCAGGAGTTTGGGAAAATACTGCCAATAGCAATAAAGCTTCCGACAGATTTGTAAGCTTCAGTCTTCGGAGAAAAGATAAGACCAAGTTCCTTGACATAGTTAGTCAGGGTAGAAACAGTCTTTGAAATTCCTGAAGGAATTGCCTCAAGTAGTGAGTAGTTAACTTTAGTAACCTTGAAAAACTTGTGAATATCCGTGTTAAGATATACACCGATTCTTCCGGCGGTATCAACAAGCAGTTTTTTCGGGATCATAACTCCACCCCTGTTAATAACACAATTGACAGTGTCACTTTTGTGTTGTTTTAAAATTTCCTGAATGTCCTGAACAATAAACACTTTTTGAGAATCAACTTCGGCCACTCTGTCTCCTGGCATCAATCCTGCATTGGCATTGAGCGAACTGTCCGGGATGGAAAGAATTTCGAAAGGTACTCTGAGTGTAAACATCCCAGGGGTATTCAGAATTGCCGGTATATAATTTGGATTAATATTAATAGTGACCTCAGCTCCATCTCTCAGAACCTTAACGCTTCCAGCTTGATTACGAGCGATATCGATCTGAATATCCTGAAACTTTTCGACAGGTTGACCATCAACAGAAATTATTTTATCTCCATTTTTGAAACCAATTTCCCGGGCTAGTTCATTGCATTGAACACCATAAATAGCATCTTCGTTTTTAAGATATTCTTCTCCCCAAGTAAAAAGGGTTGCGGAGTAGATTAAGATAGCCAGAATAAAATTAAAAAAGACGCCTCCAAACATCACAAAAAATCTTTGCCAGGCAGGCTTACTTCTAAATTCCCATGGCTTAGGTTCTTCTTTGAGTGCCTCCTTATCCATGGATTCGTCAATCATTCCTGAAATTTTGCAATATCCACCCAAAGGGAGCCACCCGATTCCATATTCGGTGTTACTTCCTTTTGGTTTGAATTTGAATAGTGAAAACCATGGGTCAAAGAAGAGATAAAACTTTTCGACTCTTATTTTAAAAAGACGAGCAAAAACAAAATGACCAAATTCATGAACAAGAACCAGTAATGATAGAGCCGCAACAACTTGTAGTATTTTTATTAAAATCACCATTTCAATTAAAATTTATATTTCTCTATATCTGCTTGTTCTCTTGCAATTCTGTCAGTCAAAAATATCTCTTCCAATGTTGGATTTGCAACAAATTTTGTTCCAGACAGCACATTTTCAATTAATTTGGGGATAGCAGAGAAAGGCAGAGCACCATTAAGGAAATGAGTGACTGCCGTCTCATTGGCAGCATTCATTGCACAAGGTATGTTCCCCCCTTTGTTTATTGCTTGAGTTGCTATCTCAAGGCAAGGAAACTTATTGTAATCGGGTTTGAAGAAATCAAGATTGTGTATCTCTGCAAAATCAAGTCTTCTTGTGTTCAATTCTGCTCTGAGTGGATATGAGAGTGCATACAGGATAGGCAGTCTCATGTCGGGATGGCTTAATTGTGCTATCACAGCTCCATCTTTGAATTGGACCATTGAGTGAATAATTGATTGGGGATGAACAACTATCTCAATATCACAGGGGGCTACCTTGAACAGCCACTTGGCTTCGATTAGTTCAAACCCTTTATTCATCATGCTGGCCGAGTCTATTGTGATTTTGGCACCCATAGCCCACTTGGGATGTTTAAGAGCTTGCTCCACAGTGGCATTCGCGATCTCCTCAGCGTTTTTTGAAAAAAATGGACCACCTGAAGAGGTTAAAAGAATCTTTTCTATATCTTCCTGATGGCCTTGAAGACATTGAAATATTGCGGAGTGTTCTGAATCAACGGGAATAATGGATGTGTTATATTCGTCGGCAAGGGTGGTAATTATCTGCCCGGCAGCAACAAGAGTCTCTTTGTTTGCTAAAGCGACAGTTTTTCTGGCTTTTATTGCCTCAATAGTTGGTTTTAATCCGCTAAATCCAACCATTGCTGTCAGAACAATATCAGTTTCGTCACTTTTTACAATTTCGGCAATTGATTCTTCACCAGTATATACTTTAATGTCTAGATATTTAAGGGCGCTGTAGACCTCTTCGTAATGAGATTCATCAGCTATTACAACACACCGTGGATTAAATTCTTTGGCCTGTTTAACAAGCAATTTTGCATTTGAGTTTGCAGTAAGAGCACTAACCTCAAACAATTCCGGATGCATTGAGATAACTTCAAGCGCCTGACAGCCTATAGAGCCTGTTGATCCGAGAACTGCAACTCTTCGCTTCATCATATGAAATTAGAATTTAATATACTTGGAAGGATCAATAGCGGTTCCTTTGTGCCATAACTCGAAATGAAGATGAGTTCCGGTACTCAAAGATCCTGTGCTACCTGTAAGAGCAATAGCTGTACCTGCAGTAACTTTGTCTCCCACCTTCTTTAGTAATTTAGAGTTATGTTTATAGATAGACACCAAATCATTGCTGTGTTGAATCTCAATTATATATCCTGTTTCATCATTCCAATTTGCCTGAATAACTGTACCGTCAAGGACAGCACACACCGCCGAATTGGCAGGGGTTGCTATGTCAAGATAGGGATGATTGAGAGCGGCGTTAAACCCGTCAGAGATTATTCCTTTGACAGGTGGAAAAAAATGAAGCCCTTCAATTTGTTCTATCCCTTTTCTTTTTGTGGGGTTAAGTTGCTCCTGTTTAAGTACTTCAATCCTTAGCAAGGAATCTTCTTTGACTTTCTTGCTATTTATAACAGTAGTATCAGCAGAGGTAGCAAGTTTTGCCGTGAGTTCCATCTCTTCCGGCTTTTGTCCAGTAACGATTCTTTGAATATTTGTAATCTGATATTCGGAAAGCTTTAAGGCTCGTTCGAGAGAATCAATTTTAAGAGCATTTTGCACCAGCAGTTTTCTTGTCTGGGCATTGGGATATCCAGGAATAAATTCGCGAAGCGGCGTATATGAGATAAGAATTGTAACAGAAGCTATTATAAATATAATAGCAAGGCAGATACTCAATACAAACATCAACCCTTTGGCTCTGAAAACAAACAGCTCTTCATGTGATGTGTCATTGAATATTGAAAATCTGAACTTGCTGTGAAGTATTTTAATTTTTCCCTTTTTAACCCTTATCATATACTTTTATAAATATCTCTTCGCTTTTCCACAATCCGTGCTTATTACAGTATGCAAGTGCAGTGAGTCTCTGGCTGACTCTTGGAACGAAACTGAAAACAGCTTCTATCTGGAGAGGATCTTTACCATAACTGCTTCTTTGGAGCTTAATCTCTCCAATTAAAGTTTCAAGGTTCCAGAGTTGAATAAATTCAAAATGATGTTCAGCGGTGTTTGGATGTTTGGTTGAAATACCCAGTCTTACCTTAACTGAGAAGAGTTTGTCTCTTTCAGCCTCATTTTCACAAATAATAACAGGAGTGTGTTTGTCGGCATAAGCCTTCACTTTATCGCTTCCTTTTGCAAAATCGGTGTATGTGAATAGTCGTGGCATAATGATTTTATGAGTAACAAAAGTACTAAAAAAATAACTAATTTTGCGTAATGGAGCGTATTATAGGCATAGATTACGGCAAAAAGAGAGTTGGAGTAGCAGTCAGCGATCCTCTTGGTATTTTTGCTTCTCCTCTTGACACAGTTCCTTCAGCCGGGATAATCGACTTTTTAAAAAGTTACATGGCAAAAGAACGAGTTGTGCTAATTGTTGTCGGATATCCTCTCAATATGAACAATAAACCTTCTGAGGCAGCAGCGTATGTTGATCAATTTCTTAACAGGCTTAGGAAACAATTCCCCTCTTTACCTGTTAAATTGGAAGATGAACGCTTTACATCCCAACTTGCTTTTAAGGCTATGATTGATGGCGGAGTAAAAAAAATGGATCGCAGAGTAAAGGGAAATGTTGACAAGATTAGTGCTGCCATAATCTTACAAAGTTACCTTGACAGGAATAAATTATAATTTTAAATAACAACATAAATGGTACTTCCGATTTATTTATATGGATCTGAAATTCTTAGAAAAAAAGCAGAAGAGGTTGATGTTTCCAATATGGAGCTAAAGGATGAAATACGACACCTTGTGGAGGACATGAAAGAAACGATGACTAAGGCAGACGGCGTAGGTCTTGCTGCGCCCCAGGTTGGCAAATCGATCAGAGTTTTAGTCGTTGATGGAGCTTTACTTGGAAGTGAAGATGCGAAACTTGCCGGATTTAATAGAGCAATGATCAATCCAGTTATTTTGGAAGAGAGTCAGCAGACAGTCGAATACAATGAAGGATGTCTGAGTATTCCGGATATACATGCAGCTGTCGTAAGACCTGAAAAGATCAAAGTTTCATATTATGATACTGACTTTGTCGAACATGAAGAGATTCTTGATGGATTTGCCTGCCGAATGGTCCAGCACGAAATGAGTCATCTTGATGGGTCGCTTTTTACAGATCTTGTAGCTCCGATCAGGAAAAAGATGATACAGAGTAGACTTAATAATATAAGATCCGGAAAGATTAATACTTTCTACAAAACAATAATAAAATAATTTAGATTTATGGGAGCATTTCATGCTTACGATATTAGAGGAATTTACAATCAGGATTTTGACAAAAAGGTCGCCTATAAGGTTGGATATTTTATTCCTGAACTTTTGCACACAGACAAGGTTCTTGTAGGCAGGGATGCAAGAATTTCATCTCCGGAAATACATCTGGCGTTGACATCGGGTATAATGGATGCAGGAGCTGATGTGTTTGATCTCGGTCTTTCAACTACGCCGATGGTGTATTATGCAACTGCCAAATACGGTTTTAAAGCTTCTGCTCAGATAACTGCTTCTCACAATCCTAAGGAGTATAATGGTATTAAAGTTTCTGGAGAGAATGCACTTCCTGTCGGCTTAGATTCAGGACTTGCCACAATTAAAAGTTGGATAGACGATGGTCGGGAAACACCTGTGGCTTGTAAAAGGGGAGAAATTAAGAATTTCGACGTTAAAAGGGAGTATGTTCAATTTTTAATGCAATACAAAAAAAATCTTGACAATCTTAATATTGCAGTAGATCTGTCAAATGGCATGGCGGCTCTTTTGATTAAAGATATTCTTGGGCAGGAAGGAGAGCGATTGCACTACATTTTTGACGAACTTGACGGCACTTTCCCAAACCATGAAGCCAATCCTCTTATTCCTGAAAACATAGTTGCCCTTCAAACTCTTGTGGTTGAGAAGGGTTGTGATGTGGGTATAATTTTCGACGGAGACGGTGACAGAGTGATATTCATTGACGAAAATGGGCGTTTTATTTCTCCCGATCTGATGATTGCCGTTCTTGGTCACTATTTTCTTGAGGAGAGGGGAGAGAGGGGAAAAGTCCTGCAGGATATCAGAAGTTCCAAGTCTGTTGGAGAATATCTTATTCCGATGGGTGCCGAAATGGTTACATGGAAAGTTGGAAGAGCATATGCTGCTCATAAACTGAGAGAGGTCGATGGGATTTTTGGAGGAGAGCTCGCCGGTCACTATTATTTCAAAGATTTCTTTTACAGTGATTCCGGAATAATGGCCTCTTTGATCATATTGGGAATAGTATCCGGAATGAAAAAAAATGGTATAACTCTTTCTAAGCTTATTTCAAGGATAGAAAGATATAAAAATTCGGGAGAAATTAATTTTAAGATAGAGCAAAAGCAAAAAGCAATGGACAGAGTTAGAGATTACTTTATCTCTGTAGAAGAACCGGTTGCTTATTATGATTTTGATGGATATAGAGTTGAGTTTCCTCGATGGTGGTTTAATATCAGGCCTTCAAATACGGAACCCTATTTGAGATTTATTGCAGAGGCATCTACAGAGGAGCTTCTTGAATCAAAGGTTTCAAAAGTTAGGGAGTTGTTAAAGGATTTATAAAATTCCTTCAAACTATCAAACGGGCATTAATATGAAACTGTTAAAAAAATTAGGAAAGATCTTTTTCATAGGACTTGTCTCCATTCTTTTTCTTATGGCTGTTATTCCTTATTTTTTCCCTGGAGCTGTCAAAGAGAAGGTTAAAAATGTAGCATGCAGCTATATTGATGGAAATGTGGGATTCAAGGACATAGGTTTTTCATTCTTTCGTCATTTCCCTCACCTGACCTTTAATTTGGACGAAATAGTCATAAAAGGGCCACTTCCATTTCAAAATGACACACTTCTGTCGGGTAAATCAGTCTCTGCCGGCATAAACTTGTTGCCTTTGCTAAAAGGGGAGATTGAAATTGACGGAATATATATAGACGAGGTGTCCCTTAATCTTATTACTGATAAGAATGGGAAAAACAACTATGAAATTGTCAAATTGAGTCGGTCAAATGATACATCAGCCATACAACAAGAGAAAGATGCTTCTTTTAAAGGCTCGGTCAATCTGAAAAACATTGTGATTTCCAATAGCACTTTACGGTATTCTGACAGTCCAAACAAAATGGCTTTAGAGGTTGAAGGGCTCAATTACAGAGGGAAGGGAAACATTAAGGATACAAACTTTTTACTTGTGTCAATTCTTAACATCAAGCAGCTGTCATATGCCCAAAATGGGACTAAAATGATTGACAAAAAAGAAATTAAAGCCAATTTTACCACAAATGTCAATCTCGATAATTTTGAGATTTTGTTGTTGAAAAACAAAGTAAAGCTTGCAGGGGTTAGAACGGAATTTCACGGATATTATGCTCCTGCGGATAATGGGTATAGTATTGACTTAGAGTTGAATACTTCCGATAATAGTTTTAAGGAACTTTTTTCACTTTTACCTGAAGAATACAAAGATTGGCTTGCTAATACCAAAATTAAAGGGAATGCTTCTGTCAAATTACAGATCAACGGAGTTGCAAACGACTCACTGGGAACTTCTCCAGACCTTATAGTGGCAATAGATATTAAAAAGGGAAGCTTATCACATGCAAAAGCTCCTGTTCCTCTTAATGCCATTAATCTTAGTTGTCAAATTGTTCTTCCATCTCTCAAGCCTGAACAAGTGGCAGTTAAGGTAAACAATTTATCCTTTAATCTCGGAGGTGGAAAGAATAAATTAACTTTAGAGATGAAGGGACTTTCTTCACCTCTAATTAAGGCAGACATGAATGGGTCTATTGATTTGGTGACTCTTTCTAATGCAGTTGGATTTAAAAATTATAAAGCAGAAGGGAAACTGGATTATAAGATTTTGTTAGATGGTATTTACAATCCTGAACTCAGAGTGCTTCCGGTGATTGATGCAAAAATCAGGCTTAAGGAAGGCGCTGTTTCTACTACCTTTTATCCAGGGACTTTGTGCGATTTAAATGCAGATATTGAGATTAAGGACGTTAAAGGCAACTATGCGGATCTTAAAATTGTAGCAGATCCTTTTACTTTCAATTTTGACGGAAAACCGTTTACACTGACTGCCAAAATGGAAGATTTTGACAATTTGAAATATAAAATTACGTCTAATGGTCAGTTAAATTTAGATAATTTGTACCGGCTTTTTGCAATAGAGGGAATTGCGCTGAAAGGAGAGATATCAACTGATATTTATCTTTCAGGCAATCAGCAAGATGCCAAAGCGGGAAGATTCAACAAATTGGACAACAGGGGGAAAATAGGATTTCGTAATTTTGAATTTATGAGTCAAGATTATCCTTTCCCTTTCATAATTCCTGACGCTGTCATAACTATTGACAAGGACAAGATACTGCTTAGTGATGCAATATTAAAATACAGGGATAATATTTTCAGAATAGATGGATATGCAAAAAATTTTATAGACTACTTTTTTGAAGGAGGGAAACTTACGGGAAACGCAATACTTAATGCAGATTCTGTTAATCTGGATGATTTTCGTTTTTTATTTGAAGGAGAAGAATTTGAGGGAGAAGAAATTAGTTCAATTGATAGTGCAGGTGTTATCAGAATTCCTTCCAATCTCAACCTTTCATTAAATGCACATGTGCATAAATTGAATTTTGCGGGAACCAGAATTAACAACATTAACGGTGGAGTCAGTCTTGATAATGAGGAGGCCAGACTCACAAGTACAACACTTCAAATAGCTGGTGCCAGGTTCTTAATGAGCGCAGATTACAAGCCGCTTTCACATGAGAAGGCATTGTTTGAGATGAGTGTAAGAGCTGACTCTTTTGACATTCACAGAGCTTATAATGAAATACCTCTTTTCAAAGAACTTGTAAGCAGTGCTGGGAACATGTATGGCAGGGTTTCACTGCAATATTCACTTAAGGGCGAGTTGGATGGAGAGATGTCTCCAATTTATCCGTCTCTTAAAGGATCTGGTTATATAAGACTAGACGAGGTGAAGATCAACGGTCTCAAGGTATTGAGTGAAATAAGTAAGGCTACAGGTCGAGACAGTCTGGACAATCCTGAACTTAAGGGAGTTTTGGTGAAAAGCAGTATTAATAACAATATTGTAACGATTGAAAGAACCAAGATGAAAATATTTGGTTTTCGTCCAAGATTTGAAGGACAAGTTTCTCTCGACGGCAGGCTGAATATCAAGTTCAGACTGGGCCTTCCTCCTTTTGGCATAATAGGTATACCTGTTACAGTGACAGGTACAATGGATAATCCAAAAGTGCACCTCAGACGCAGTCAGAGCGGAGATATTCTTTATGAGACAGAACCTCAGGAAGAGGCATATTACATTAGAGATCAAGTATCCCGTCGGGTAGATTCAATACAGTCTTTTTGCCTGTTATACTAATTGAAACTATCAATTCTTCATTAAAGGGAATAAGGAGTTCTTCTTCTTTATCTTCTCTGTGAACTCCTATACAAAGATTATTTGGATATGGATAGATATTTTGGATAATGCCAATATATTGTTCGTGAGAATCGAACACCTCAAATCCAATCATCTCGGTAATATCGTCGCAAGTATTTTTGTCAACCTTTTCTTGCGAACCTTTCTTTTGTTTTCTTTCTATGTAAACAGTTTCACCAACAATCTCTTCCGCAAATTTTTGGGTATCGATTCCTTCAAACTTTATAAGTAGTTGTTGAGAACCTTTAGTATTGACATCTTCAATAAAAAAAGGGACCGGCAATCCATCGAAAAAAATAAACACCGGTCTCCTTTTATCCAAATTTTCATCTTCAGGACAAGGTAAGTTATATTGTAAAATAACTTTACCGTCAGTTCCAAATGATCTTAGAACTTTTGCAACAGGAATCAGGGTCCTGCCAATCAGGCCATTGCTATTGTTCAGATGCTTCGGAAGATCCCTCATTTTCAATTGTTGCAGATGCCTCTGGTTCTGAAACTTCATCAGCAGCTTTTGCTTCGGCGGCTTTTTTAGCAGCTTCTTCTGCAGCTTTCTTCTTGGCTAGTTCCTCTGCGCGTGCAGCATTGACTTTGGCCTCGGCTTCAAGAGCATTTTTTCTGGAGGAGCGTCCTTCAAGTTCCAAGTTTGACATCTTTTGAGCGATCTTAGCCTCTTTAGCTTCATACCATGAGTTCCATCTTTGATCAGCTACTTCTTGAGTTATAGCTCCTTTCCTTATACCTTCCTGAAGATGCTTTCTCAACAGCACACCCTTGTATGACAGTATTCTGCGGCATGTTTCTGTAGGTTGAGCACCTTTCATCAGCCAATCGAGTGCTTTTTCAGAATTGAGCTCAATAGTTGCAGGATCAGTGTTTGGGTTGTAAGATCCAATACGTTCAATAAATCTTCCGTCACGTGGTGAACGGCTGTCTGCTACGACAATATGAAAATAGGAAAAGTTTTTTTTGCCATGTCTGGCAAGACGAATTTTTACAGCCATAATACTGTGTTTTTTAAGTTGTTATTTTTAACTTCCTAATCTTCTCGAGAAAAGGCTTGCAAATGTACAACAAATTATTGAAAATGCAATTTTGTTTAGGGTTTGTAAAAAGTAAAAGAGGACGCCTGTTTGCCAGACACCCTCTTTCATTTTACACTTAACCTAAAACTTAAACTATGAAAAAACTTCTCATCTATTGTAATAACAAATCATGTGCCAAAACTTTATTTTCATAGATAATAACATTCTCAAATTTTACTGCAATCTTTGATGTCCCTTTTGACACGTTGAAAGAGATTGTAGAGAGTGCAGGCAATTCATATCTCTTATTGTTGAATACTATTTTAAACGGCACAGAAGAGCTGTTAGTCATTGTGTAAAAATCATTTTTTTCATTGCCGGATACCTTTTTGACGCTTAGATATTCCTCTGAAAGCCATATGGCAATCTCTTCCTTGGCTGCAATGTACCCTTGGAAAAATGCCATTGTTCTTCCTGCTTCAAGAGCCTCTCTAATACCGTTTAAACTTCTTTCCTTAGCCAAAACAAGTGTCATGGGTCTCAGACTTCCCTCTTTTTCGAGTGTGCCTTGTTCTACTGTCCCGTGGACATCTGTAGCAGCAATAATTGTAAGATGTTTATCAATTGCCCATGCCATGGCATTTGGATAAAATTCACAATTATTATAGACTTCAATACCATTTATTATATTCTCCTTAAGCATATCCTCTACAAATGGATTTATAAGAGTACTGTCTAAAGACCAGCCCGGGTGATTCCATATGATAAAAGCATTTTGTTTTTTTGCTGCGAGCAATGCCTCTTTAGCATCTTCAACCTCTAAAAGATTTGCATCTTTGATAAAAAGAGCATTAAAATGTCCCCAATTTTTGGGTTTCCTGGTTATTTCAGCACCTTTTATCAACATAAGCCCTACTTGGTCAGCATCTTCTTTTGCCAGATCGTAAGAAGTATTCAGATCTGCCTTAAGATTCTCTCTGTGTGGTCTGTATTCAACGTGATCTGTCATAGCAAAGCAGTCAAGACCTTGCTTCCATGCTTCAAGTACTCTGAATGTAGGCCACATAAGGCCGTCAGAAAAAACAGTGTGTACATGAAAGTCGCAGGAAATAACCTCATATCCTTTGATTTTTGGCAAAATAAGGTTTTCACGATGAGTTGTTATGTAGGACGGAAAGGTCACCTTATTAGGATTCCAAGTTTCAGCCGAAGAGTGATTTATAACCTCCTGAGCATTTATGCTGACTGATAGAAAAAGAGTAAACAGGAGCAGCAGAATGATTTTTTTGTTTGATCTTTTCATTGTTCAATTATAGTGATAGGATTATTTAATTGCATCAAGTTCCTCGAAAGAGAGATTCATCAGCTTGTAATTGTTCCTCTGTTTTAGATTGTAATGCCACCATTCGGCATCGTAAAGGGTGAAGCCGTGGCCCAACATTACATCTCTGAGGAGAGCTCTGTTTGCAAGAGTTATAGAGTCAAGGCCGTTGTATTTATGAGAAGCCTGTTCAGTGAAACTGTCAAATGGTGTCGGCATTTTCAACTCAGAGCCGCTTTCAAGATTTATGATTGAAAGATCCACCGCGCAGCCTCTGTTATGGATTGACCCTTTCCATGGAGCTGCAACAAATGTAGTATCCGGGTATACTTTGTAAAAATAGAGTGTTGCGGCATAAGGTCTGTATGCATCATAAATTTTAAGACCGAGTCCCTTCTCAGCCAAGATTCGCTGTATTATCAAGAGTGAGTCGGCTGCAGGTTTTCTCAAGAAAGCCCTTGGCTGAGTATAGATTTTTGTCTTAGTGAAATTATTGGTGTCAGCATATCTTATATCCAGCACAATACCAGGTATGTGCTTTTGTAAATCTACAAGCATGTTTGTGCTGTCAACTTTTATACTTTCGAGATAAGCTTCTTTTGTGTCAACAATATCAAGTTTATATGGATTTTCCTTGACATTTTGCTTGCAGGAGATGCAAGCGGAGAGAAGAATCAGGGCAACTCCAAGAATTTTAAATAGTTTCCTCATGATATCGAGTTTATTAAGTTATGAATATTACACTTCCTCGCTGATGTTTATAATTGATAACTGTTGTCTGACCGACTCTTCATGTATAGCCTCAAATATTCTTTTGATAAAATCAGGATCTAACTGCAAAGATTCTGCACTTAACACCTTCTGGGTTACAAGGTGTTCGTAGCGTTTCGGCTGTAAGATCGGGATCTTGTTGCTCTTCTTGCACCTCCCTATCTCTCTGGCAACATGCATCCTTCTAGAAATCAATGTTAGAAGTCTGTCGTCTATCTCGTCAATCTCCCTTCGCAGCTCTTTCAATAATTCAGGAATTCCTTCATAATCCCTGATGATAATGGATGAAAGTATTGTCTTTAGTTCTAACGGAGTGACTTGTTGTTCCTTATCGCTCAATGCAGATTCTGGGTCTATGTGCGATTCTATCATCAGTCCGTCAAAGCCAAGATCCATGGCTTGCTGGGCTATTTGAAGTATAAGCTCACGTTTTCCTGCTATGTGACTTGGGTCGCATAGCATCGGAACATCCGGAAGTCTGCGTTTGAGCTCAATTGGAATATACCACTGAGGAATATTCCTGAAAAGTCCTCTCTCATATGTGCTGAATCCTCTGTGTACTGCATATATGCGACTTATCCCGCTGTTTTGAAATCTCTCGATTGCTCCTATCCATAGATCCACATCTGGGTTAACCGGATTCTTTACAAGTACGGGGATGTTACATCCCTTTAATGTATCAGCGATCTCCTGAACAGCAAAAGGATTTGCGCTTGTTCTTGCACCAATCCATAGCATATCAATGCCTGCTTTGAGGGAGGCTTTAGTATGAGAAGAGTTGGCGACTTCTACACAAGTGAGCATTCCTGTCTCTCTCTTGACTCTGGATAACCATTGCAAGCCGGCGTTGCCTACTCCCTCAAATAATCCCGGCTTAGTGCGAGGTTTCCACAGGCCGGCCCTAAAAACTTGAATCCCGATCTCTTTCAGCCCGAGAGCAGTTGAGATTACCTGCTCCTCGCTCTCTGCACTGCAAGGGCCTGCTATCACAAAAGGTCTGTCGGAATTCATGATTCCTGTTTTTATTTTATCTTGTAAATCAGTTCGTCAAGAGTTCTTTTAGGAACATGATGATTTTGGCTTTCGTCCCTCCAATATTTGACATCACCGTTTTTTATATCTTCAATAATAACATTTTCTTTTGGTTTGCCGAGAGCTATTGCGAGGATTGGCTCAAGATGCGAAGGAAGTTGGAGCAACTTAGCAACAGCATCTTTCTTGAGAGAACCGACTATGCAACCACCAAAGCCAAGATCCACAGCCTGAAGGAGAATGCTTTGTGCAAAGATGCCACTGTCACATGAATATGTTGAAGAGATGTTTTTATCGTGAAGTAGTATAATATATGCTGACGGTCTTTCACCCTCTTCAGGGCCATCCCAGTCAAGGAGATAACCTGCCCATGAAAGATTTTTAAAAATTGCGTCATTCATATTTCTATCGTTTGTTATAAAAAACTTGATTGGCTGCATATTCCTTGAAGAGGGAGAGAGCCTTGCAGCCTCTACCATCTTGACAAGATCAGCCTCATCAATCGAAACATCTTGATAGAACCTTCTGTAACTTCTGTTTTTGGCAAATGGTATCATAATATAATTATTTTTTTAGCTGTTACAAAGGAAGCCGACTAAAAAAGAATTTTCAGTTCGGCTTCCTTAATTTTCTTGGTATTAATCTTGTTTTAACTGGCAACCCTTTCTAACCATTTAACCATTGAGAGCATTACTATCATTGAGAGTCCGCATGCAATTGCAAATACCATCCAGCATGCCCATAGAGGGACAGATGTATAAAGGAGGCCACCAATGAACAAGAGGGAATTTCCTACTGCAGTAGCAGCTAGCCATGCTCCCTGCATTATCCCCTGAAGATGTGGAGGAGCAACTTTAGATACGAATGACAAGCCTAATGGCGAGATAAACAACTCGGCACACGTAAGAATGAAATACATTGCTATCATTACCCATGGAGTAAGTTTCATGGCAGTAAGATCACTTGCGGACATACTTGCCAGCGATGATTTGTCAGGCAGTGTAAGGGAAACTAAAAGCAAGAAAAGATATGCAGCACAAGCAATACCCATACCAATTCCTATCTTTCGAGGGGTTGAAGGTTCTTTCCCTTTTCTTTTAAGAGATCCGAACAGCCACATTACAACAGGTGTTAAGACAACAACAAAGAATGGATTGACGGACTGGAAAATCTCTGCTCCCTTAATAGATGTAAATCCAAGATCAATATTTATCGCATCAAGATTAATATAGTCGCGTGCAAAATAGGTAAGTGAATATCCATTTTGATGGAAAGAGAACCAGAAAAAGATAACAACTCCAAAAACAGCAAAAAGTGCATAAATCCTCTGTTTCACTTCAGAAGCTGCCATTGTAACCTCTTCTTTGGACAAATTGCTATTCTTTTTATCTTCAGTTGATACTGCTTTACTTGCAGCCGGATCTGGAAACTTCTGTTTATTTGTTACATATATTATCAGTGAAATCAATATCGCTATAATAGTCGCAATAAATGCGAAATGGAATCCTCTGGTAAACACATCGAGGTATTGATTGCAGAAGGCAGTCATATTTGAAACAGGTTCACCATTTAACATTACTTGTGAGGAGTAGGTCTGTAGATTGGCCACCTGTTCGGGATTCATTATCGCAGGATTAGATAAGAATTTATGGCAAAGTTCGGGCAGTTGCGCATTATAATCAAAACCATTATGTTTAAGCCACCAGTTCCTTACACCAATAGCAATAAAAGGAGCAAAAAAGCCGCCAATATTTATGAACATGTAAAACAATTGAAAACCTGCATCTCTCATGTCTTTAGGCTTACCATTGGCATCCAGGCCGAATTTCTTTACTATAGAATCCTTATAGTCTTGTCTGTCATACATTTGTCCAACCAATGCTTGAAGGTTGCCTTTAAAAAGTCCGTTGCCAAAGGCAATTACCAACAAACCTACGCAAGTTATTGAAAGATAGAGCGGAACACTTGATACAGGAGTGGGAGTAGGAATAGCAATAATCAAATAGCCAAAAGACATCAAAATAAGTCCCCAAAAAATAGTACTCTTATAATTACGAGTCTTGTCAGCAATCAAACCTCCAACTACGGCAAGGACATAGATAGATGCGTAAAAAGCAGAGTAAATATAGCCTGTTGAGGTCTCAGACAGACCGAATTTAGCGGAGATGAACAATGTCAATATTGCCATCATAATGTAGAATCCGAAGCGCTCTCCCATATTCGCAAGAGCCGCTGCCAATAGTCCTTTCGGATGTGATTTAAACATATGGTATTAATTTTAGATTAGTTAAAAATTCCTCATAATTCTACAAAAATACTAAAATTTGGATAACTTTGTTAAAAATGTAAAATCAACGAATGTCGAGAGTTTCGTATTGTTTTATTCTAATATTTATCTATTCGTTTTCCTTACTGCCAAAAAAAATTCACTATTTAATGTCGGATTTTTCGGCCTGGTTATTAAGAAATGTATTTAAGTACAGATTGAATGTGGTTGTTGTTAACATAGCAAGATCATTCCCCGAAAAAAAGTATGACGAAATAGGGTCGATTGTTAAAAAGTTTTATCGAAATTTTACAGACAATTTTTTTGAAATGATATGGGCTGTTTCAAGATCAGTTTCAAAATGGAGAGATAATGTGGTAACAAATGGCCTGGATATAGTTGGTTCAGCTTATAAAAGAGGTGGCTCTGCGATGATTGTGATGGGGCATTTTGCAAATTGGGAACAGATGCTTGCTATAGATATGTCGCCTTCTGGATACAGGAATGAAGACCTGAGAATTGTATATAAAAAAATGAGCAGTCAATTTTCAGATTTTATGATAAAATGGATCAGGAAACGCCATTCAGAAGCAGTGCTTGTAGAGATGAACGAAATAGCCAGATATATGCTTAAACACAAGGATGATAGATTATGTTATATTTTTATTGCTGATCAAGTCCCTCTACCCGGTTCAAAATATCTGACCAATTTTCTAAATCAACCAACTCGTTTTTTTATGGGACCAGAGCAACTTTCAAGAAAGCTGAATATACCAGTTATATTTCTTAAAGCAAAAAGAGTTGGACGTGGCAAATACAATGCTAAATTTGTATCAATAACAGAAAATCCTTCGTCTCTTGAAGAGGGTGAAATAACAAACAGATTTGCATCACTGCTTGAAGAAGCAATTGTTCAGGACCCTGCAGATTGGTTATGGTCACACAGAAGGTGGAAAAGAAACAATTAATAACTTATAAGTATTCAATGTTATGAAATTTACGAGAATTTATCTGCTGTCTTTATTTTTATTGTTGACTTCTACAGCAGGCTCCCAGACTTTCCAGACTTTAACGAAGGGAGAGACAGTACCACTTGGCGCAATCGTATATTCTCTTCCAAGTACTACAATACATTTTAATGTGACGGCAGACCATGAATCATTCGTGGCTGGTCCTTATGCCAAATTTGCTCAAAAGTATCTTGGGATACAGGCCAGAGAAGAAAATATGGAAATTTACAAATTAAAATCAGTGGAGATTACTCCTTACATTGAAGCTGATTACTCTGCTAATTATGCAGTCAATCTGGGTAACTCCAAGAATGCTTCTGCCAATTTTCTTGAATTTATAAGTCAGGGGTTAATTATGTGGTCTGATTCATATGCCGGGAAAAATGACAAGATGAGGTTCCACAATATAACTTCTGACCAATTGTTTAATCCTGCAAGTGTTACTAATAATCTTACAAGCGAGCAGACTACACTTTATAAAACTGTTCAGACTGCAAAAGGCCTCGAAAAGGTGGGTGTTCAGCAAAATCAGGTTGTTGAGAAGAGCATCGAAAGAAGAGCAGAAGAAGCTGCTAATCTTATATTTAAACTAAGAGCAAAGAAAATTGAGATTATTACGGGAGAGACTGATGCTACTTTTAGTGGTGATGCCTTGAGAGCCGCAATTGAGGAAATTAACAGGATAGAGGATGAATACATGTCGCTTTTTTTAGGTAAAAGTATATTTGATACTCAAAATATGAGTTATGACGTAGTCCCTTCACCTGACAATCAAAAACAGATATATATAGCCTTCAGATTTTCTGATACTCAGGGTTTATTGCCTGCATCAAATATTGCCGGAAGACCTGTTGTTTTGGAACTTTCATTGGAAGATAAAGTTGCACCTGCACCTAAGACAGACATTTCAGGCGGCAAGGGAAGTATTGTTTACAGAAGACCTGCAGCAATGGTAGCTAAAGTTATTGATGGCCAGAATATCCTTTTACAGACAAGAGTTCCTGTTTATCAGCTGGGGAACTTGCTGTCATTTCCCATAGAGGTGGCAACTGCAAAAAAGTAAATTGTTTAATCTTAACAAATTTTAATATTTATAGAAATGAGTATTGCTAATTTAAATCCGACAAGGGTATGGAAACATTTTGAATCTCTTACCCAGATACCACGTCCTTCTAAGAAAGAAGCCAAGGCTGTAATGTTTTTGGAAAATTTCGGGAAGAGTTTGGGTCTCGAAACATTAAAGGATGAACTTGGAAACGTTATTATACGAAAACCTGCGACCAAAGGTATGGAAAACCGTAAGGGGATTATTCTTCAAGCACATATAGATATGGTGCCTCAGAAAAACAGTGACAAGGTTCATGATTTCGAGAAAGATCCAATTGAGCCCAGAATTGTGGATGAGTGGGTATATGCAACAGGTACTACCCTTGGAGCTGATAATGGAATGGGAGTTGCTGTGGCAATGGCAGTTCTTGAAGCGAAAGATCTCGTTCACGGTCCTATTGAAGTACTGATTACTGTTGATGAAGAGACAGGAATGACAGGAGCAAGAGGTTTGAAACCTGGCCTTTTGAAGGGAGACATATTGATCAATCTTGATTCAGAAGACGAAGGAGAACTTTATGTGGGATGTGCAGGCGGTCTGGATGCAACAGCCACATTCAAATATTCAACAGTTCCCGTTCCTGCAGATTATATTGGACTTGCCCTTGCTATAACCGGTCTTAAAGGTGGCCATTCAGGTATGGATATAGTTCTTGGTCGTGGAAATGCCAACAAGGCTTTGGTAAGATTGCTTTTGCCTCTCGTTGAAAAATCCGGTGCCATGATTGCATCATTTGAAGGTGGTTCATTGAGAAATGCAATTCCAAGAGAGGCTTTTGCAACTTTGGCGATACCTGCTTCAAAGATATCGACTGCCAGAAAAATAGTAAGCAAACATTTTAGCGACATGAAGGCAGAACTTGCTGCTCAAGAGCCTAATCTCAATATTGAACTCAATATTGCCAAAAGACCTGTCAGAGCTATTGACCCCGAAATTGCTTTAAAGGCAGTGAAGGCAATCTATGCATGTCCTAATGGTGTTGAGAGAATGAGCGATGCTATGCCGGGTCTTGTAGAAACTTCCAACAACCTTGCGATTGTTAAAAGCGGGAATGGGAAGATAGATGTCAAGTCTCTTATGAGAAGTTCCGTAGATTCTGCTAAGGAAATACATGCAATTTCTCTAAAGTCCGTTTTTGATCTTGCAGGAGCCAATGTCAGTCTGACAGGTGGTTATCCTGGCTGGAAGCCGAATATGGATTCCGACATCTTGAAAATAATGAAGAGCGTTTATAAAAAGCTTTACGGGAAAGAGCCTGAGGTAAAAGCGATTCATGCAGGTTTGGAATGTGGCATTCTTGGAGGGACATATCCAAACTGGGACATGATCTCTTGTGGCCCTACCATCAAATCTCCGCATTCTCCGGATGAAAGGGTGAATATTAAAAGTGTTGAAAAGTGGTGGAACTATGTAGTTGAAATTCTTAAGGAAGCTCCTGTTAAGAAATAATTTGTTTGGATGTAATTATTTTATAACTTTGCAGCCCTTTTTAAATAATTTTATAATTTAATAAACACACAAAAAGAGTATGTTAAAACAGTACGAAACCGTTTTCATTGCAACTCCCGTTTTATCTGAAGTTCAG
>Ga0208695_1001541_pt1 | contig 18912 bp, 31 predicted proteins | sample AD_UKC111_MetaG_FD_184449 | JGI IMG/M metagenome (GOLD analysis project Ga0208695, IMG submission 184449) | Active sludge microbial communities of municipal wastewater-treating anaerobic digesters from Hong Kong - AD_UKC111_MetaG (SPAdes)... | ecosystem: Engineered > Bioreactor > Anaerobic >...
ATACTTCATCATCGTACTTGTTATATAAAGGTTTTATTTTTTCATCGAAGTATTTCTTACTCCACCCGGTTTCTCCGGGTTTCATCGAGTAAATGTATTTTTCCCCACATGCACGGGCTTCAGCCACTCCATAAGTTGATGCAATTATAATGTCAGGCAGGGAGAAAGATGTCCCATGTGGATGGTTGTGTGTGAAACTGTTGCCTTTAATTTTTTCGAGTTCTTCAGCATTGAAGGATACTGAGCTCTCCTTTCCCTTCTTCGAGAAGATCATTTCTCCTATTTTATCAATGACTATAACAGTTTCAAAGTCGTTGTCCTTGATAGTCTTTTCATGCTCTCTGAAAATGGCTTCAATCTGAGAAGGAGAAATTTCTTTTTCTGGAAGCTCATTTTTGACCTGAACGCCCAACTTCGCAATTCTCTTTTCCACATCCTCATCAAAAACCCATGAAGGAACCGCCCATTTCTCATTGAACGTATCAATTTCCTTGAAGATTTTCTTCATTGTTTTTTCATCAATGCCTTCGTCAAGGACCTTGAAGTTCTGATCTACCTGCTTTGTAAAGTCTCTGTTCTCGTATCTTAAGGAATCATCAATTTCTGAGAAGGAAGTCAATGGCAAAATAACTGATCTACAATTGTGATGAAGTGGACACTTATACTGTTTGACTTCAGGAGAATCAACCCTCCATATTGTACCATGCATAAGCCGGCACTGTGGAGAAGTCTTGCTATCTATCTTAGCATAGAACTGACACTCTTCAATTCCCTGCTGTTTGAATCGGTACAAAGAAGTATTAGTGGCTACATCTGCGCTGAACGTCCTTGCCCATCTGACAGCTCTGTACCTCTCTCCACCCCATAGGTCCAGAATTCTACGAGCAAGGACTCTGGGATGCTCTTGATAGATTGCCTCGTCCTTGAGAACTCGAATGATTGATTCAACAACTTCGTCTGCAAGTCCGGAGGCTTCCAAGACAGCCTCTTGAGTCAGGATAAGAGGTACTGTTGAGTTATTCTCATCTGCTGCACTGAGGTGCTTTGTAGGGGCTCTCTGCAAGCCAGCTTTCAAAGACTTCTTAGTCATTTTGTCAGTGTAGTTGATGGTGTAGAGGTAGAGATCATCAATAAGAGAATCCATCTGTTTCTCAAAAGTCTTCGATGAAAAAGCAGTTTTCACTGACTTCTTGAGCTTTGGTCCGGATTGCCCCCTGATTCCCTTCTTGAATGTCCGATCAAAAAGAGAAATGAAATTACTTTCTATTGTATAAATTGCAGGAGAATCAAGGAGCAGGGTGTTTCCTCCGGACTTATAGAGTTTTCTTAATTTTCACAGAGATGTTTCCCGAGGAGGGGAACGTGGTCTGTTTTCCCTGGATAGTCACTTGGAAGTTTCCAAAGAACGTTCCTGGAGTAGAGGTATGAGTAGCTGTAAAAGGAATGGTCACCCCTCCCTCTGAGAATGGGACAGCCACGCCGTTAATTGTTGCTCCTGGAAGGCAGGTAATATCATACTCTGCTGTACCCATGTCGTTTTTCATAGCAAAAACAACTGATCCACTTGTAAGATTTGCACCGGTGCCGTTTTCCGAAAGGACTGCATTTATGTTGTCGCTGTCCCCCTGCCCTAATTCAATATCATATTTCATTCAATTGTCACCGTTCTTCTGTTTTTCTGGGTTGCTGCGGTTCTCGGTATAAAATATATTATTAGGCCCCTCTGTTTCTGCATAATGGCGACTGAAAGAGGATAAACGAAGTCGAGGGAAATTGCAGCCCCGCCGTCTATCATGGATTCAGTATATCCACTCATCACTCCATCAGATCCGATGTAAATATACAGTATCGAATTTGCTGCACCGGATGCCGATAAACTGGGCTGACTGCTAAGGGATTTATTCAGTACATGGTTAAGAGTTGATCCAAACCCTCCCCCCTGTACTCCGGATGCAACTTTTATAATTATAGAATTCGCTGTCGTGGAACCAGTTGATCCAACGGCCGAGGATAGGGATTTCCTGATGAAAGCGTTTGCTGTAGCAGCTCCGGCCATTTCTACAGTTATGCTGAGGTCGGCAGACATCAAATAGACTGCAGTTTCGGAGCCCCCGGACAGCTGCGATTCAACACTTAAGTATTTTTTTATTGAGGCTGCGGAACTTTCTGATAGTGCCAGATCGTTTGTGCTTGATACCGATTTTGTTACGGTTGCTGTAACCGATGCACCGATTCCAGCTGATACTTCAGAACTCGCCTCAATCTCCGTTGGGCCTGCAGATTCAGACCCAGAAGATACGACATAGGGGCCACCGTCTATCCAGTAGTTTAAGCCCCCTAAGCCAGTATCCGGGATTGTTGGCTTCCCGCCATTCCAGTATGTAAGCGATCCGTCCATAGCCCCTACACTGTTATGACACAGTAAACGTGTTTACCCAACAATTGCCAGCTGAGCCCCTGGCTTTTACCCTCAATTCTAATACCCCGTCCATGGTGATAAGATTAGACGCTACCGATACACTTTTCGACTCAAATGTGTCGGAACTTGAAGGGGTAACATCTGTCCAGTCTACAATTTGAGACCCATTGAAAAATACGGCTGCCCGCATATCCCCATTAAAAGTAGAGCTTTTTTTAGTCTGGAATCCAATTATTTGTCCGATTCCAGAATCGGCTTTAAAATTAAATGGGCACGCACAATAAAAAATACTAGAAGTTGGTGTAAATTTTAACCCATTAAATTCATCATTTATTGCTGATCCATATTCATAAATCATTCTGTTATCATTTGCAGTATTCCAGTTTTGTATTGTAAGCATCGGGTTTTCTGATTGAAATCTTGTAGTATTTCCATAAATGGATGATACAATTGGATTATACATGACATTATCTAATGCTGAATCCGTAAATATATCGGACATAGAATTAAATAAAGAAATGGGGTTTAATATTTCACATTTATAAGCACTTATAAATGCAATGCCTCTTTGGTTTGCGAGTGTGATTGGAGAATTAACTTTAATTCCGTATGAACCTAATGACAATCCATATGTGATACTACCGAGGACAACTGGATTATTTATGATAGAGTTAGGAGTACTTAGAGTAATTCCGTAAGAATTCATCCCGCAGCATATAGGAGAGTTAATTATATGATTTCTACCAGATGTAACTGAATACCCTATATAATATCGTAGAAAATGTAATCTGTTAATCTGAATATATGATTTACTCGCACAAACTAATCCATAACCCCAACGATTAGAAAATGTGCTGTGTAATTGTCTAAAGTATGTTTGACCTGTTTGTGTTTGTGTTGTTAGATCCCATCCCCCAGATATTGAGAACATATTAATTGAAGAAGTGCCATTGGCATTTATTGTTTGGACACTTACAGATTGAGATGTCGCAGCTCCGGTATCAATTACACCAAGTTTTTGGCATGTAACACCACTCTGGGAGGAACTTGTATATACATATAGTAATGTAAGATTTGTGTCATTTGTGATAGAAATTACTTCATACAAATACCCATCTGGACCAACAATGTAATCTCCTAAAGATAACTCAGTCGTAAATAATGTTCCGTTTCCAGTAACGGTTGTACTATTATATGTAAACGATAGAGTGCCGGTTAATGTAATGTTGTCCGGACTTTTCGCAACCCGGACTTCATCACCTCCAGTCAAACCGGTAGATGCTTTATCTATTGTTTTATATGGATTGCTGTAACTACCGTCTCCTGTTGTATCATTACCATATAGAAAATCACAATATTTTATTGTCATATGATTAACTCATGATAATTTCTTGACCTATTTTTGGTATTAATGATTCTATAATTGATGGAGTATTAACATTCATTTTTTTCAATTCATCTTTTATAGTAAGTTCTATCGTATCCTGTGAAACAGTATTTGAAATCCAATCATATTGTCTGGTGAAATGTTTTTCGCCATTATTATATTCAACTATAACTGAAATCTGATCAGGATTATTTGGATTTTCAGCGACAGATAATATTTTAGCTGTATACATCTTATTTCACCCCATTATAGTGACTCACCTTTTATTGTAAACTGTCCTGCTTTAAAAGATACCTGCTGCCCTGCTGCTGTCACTGCCACCCCATCAGGATTTGAGCCATTATCAATCAGACCACCGTATATGAATGTTGATCCTGTTGATGCCGATGCAAGGAACCAGTATGAAAGGGTTGTTCCAGATGACCACGCGCCTGTACTTTCTGGGAAATCAATCTGAGATGCATTTGAAATGTTTCCTGCCGAAGCAGATCCCATTACAGTCGCTACTGTGATTGGTACTCTAGCATATCCATTTGTACCTATTGTTGGCTCTCCTATAATCGCATCTGTAGCCTGATCTAAGCCAGTACATAGTCCCATATACAGAGTCGTTTCAGGAGTAAGAGCTCCTGCATTGAAAAGAAAGTTAATTATTGCGTTCTGTCGTGTTCTGCTGCATATTCCTGCCATGTTTATTCACCTTTCATCCATTTTTCAAACTTGCTCATGATTTGTTTTTTTGCTCCTTCTTCACCTGTTTGTGGATCCCATTCAGTAGTCATATTAATTCGGGTGTGTATGATTGATACATCCTCGAAAGTTTCTGAGTAAATCACGTCGGCTGATATGATTAAATGGTTCTTTCGTTCAGTTTTCCTGATCTGTTTCAATGTTTTCATATCAACTGAGTACGTGTTTTCCCACTCCCAACTCGCTCTTGTGTGGAATTAGCGACGACCCCCCGGACGTCGCTGTGTTCATCGTCATTCTTTAATTGTTCCCGCAGGTTTTTCAGTAGAGAATCCTGCTCTTTGCCTCAGTTCCTCGTCTGTAATCTTGCCAGTGTTACACATTTCCAGAAGAGTATTAAAATCAAGAACTGGTTTGCTGAGTTCATCGAATGCGACCCAAACGGAATCTTCGGGTTTTCCAATAGCTCTAAGTCTGGCATTGATAGCCTGATTCGTTATGCTCTCAACAATCTTCTGAAGTCCCTCAAGAACAAGCATCCGATCCTCTTCAACCATGTAAGAGCTTGCATATGTTGTCCCGCTCGCCTTTCCCATCGTGAGAGGTGACTGGAATAAACCCAACATTATTTCGGTTTCTAGAGACTCCTTGAACTTGGAAGTATCCAAAGATCCTTTTGCATCCGGAGTGAGTACTTCAAGGCCAGCACCTATAATGTCCTCGTTTTCTGACAACTTCTTGTGTTCTTCAGCAAATGCCTGAACCGCTTCAGAGGCTTGCGCAGGAGTGATTATACCCTGCTTGACTGCTTCTTCAAGGGCCCTCAAGTTGATTGCGTACCTGCCTTGCCCGTACTTCTTGACGTAGTTCACATACCCCTGATCGAGATCGAGAAGGTTTTGGATGCTAGGAATAATTGGAACAAGAAGAGAGGACCCGTACAGCCCGTAAGTCTTACGCTTTTTCCTATCTTCCTGCACAGAGTCCCATTCGTTGTAGACCCCGTAGATAACCTGTGAAAACTCATACACTTCCTGGAACTTTTCCCCTTCGTTTATGCAGAACTTCATCTTTTCAATGTTCTCTCCAGGACTCATGATCTCGTCAACTTTCGCACCTGGTTCAACACCCTCTGGAAGAATAGTAAGAGCAGGCATCAACAGGGGCGTAAGCCTGAAGTTTCCCCCTTTTACCCCGCTTATTGGGAGAGCTACATAGGTCCCATCCCTGCATAGGATCCTGGCAAGACTCTGTACCTGATTCAGGAAGTTTGTTTTTTTGGAAAAATCTTCAAATTCTTTAGCGTTCCGTTTGCTCGTGCCGTCGAACTTCATACCCTTTACCAGGGACAGCCCGAGCTTATTGAGAGAAGTAGAAACATAAGGATTACAGGTAGACAACTGTTGATACAGTGTGAACCTGTTTTTTTCATCAAAATTAATGTACGGCCCTTTTGTAGCTGATTGATTATTCCTCCGGAGGGGCTCTACAGCTGCAAACAGCTTAAATGTCTGTTGTGGGATATGGGCCGCTGCGTTGATTGCAGACATTTATCGTCTCCTGTGTTTCAATCCTTGTTTTAATGGATCTTGCTCGCGAATAACCAGCGACTTGCTGCATAGCTCCAGCGTCCAAAAGATATCCACAACATGATGGATCACTGCTCGGGCCCCATTGCGTTCATGAACATCATACCCAGGGTGAGGGCCTTCTGTTCATGAGAGATTCCTGGGGTTGCATCCAGCTCTTTCTTCTTTGCAATCATGGCTGAGATCTCGTCGGCTGATACTTCACTGATAAGTTCAGCTACACCCTCAAGGAGTTCATTTGATTCTATGAGTTCCTGGATTTTCTCTCTACCAGCCTCGATCTTCTTGATAGGGTAGAGAGTCCTGCCACTTGCTTTCATCCCGCCGTATGCGCTGACTATGGCCGTTGCGATGCCTGATATAAAAAAGATAGTTTCCTGGATTGCTGCAAGATCCGTAAAAAATCATCTCCGTTTTAAAGTTAACACTGTTAAGTTCACACTGTTAACATTATGAAATAGGAATGTTTTGAATAAAAAACTATCTGTTATTGTAAAAAAACGAAGAAAAAAGTGTTTGAAAGCCTATTTAAAAAGTCTATTTCAGACTTTTGGCATGAAAGTACTTCCAGATACTTTCATTCTTTGGGCATTTTATTCAAAGAATTTCATGTGCGTTTTTTCTGGTAAAGTCCAAGATAATCGGAAGCTTTTGAGGAACGCCTTCCTGATAGATAATTGAATGCTGCGGCAGCCGCATCCACCTGGTCATCGTGGAATTTTGGATCTGGGAAGTTCACAAGCTCAGTGACAAACTCATGATTCCAGGATCCTCTCACAAGATAGACTAATCCGTTCTCGCAAGCTGAGGAAAACAACTTTGCCCGGACAACCTTACTTCCTGAGCTGGTCTCTCCTCTGAAAGAATATCCTTCGAACATAGTCTTTTTGAGAGTGTCAATCTCCCTCTTTGCTGCACTCCCGGGTTCCTGCTCCATGCCTATGTCTACTTTCTTCCCGTCCAGGTCCCTGATGAATTCTATCCTCTTGTAGACACCTGCAGGATTCTCCCTGAAGTGCTGCACATCCATTATGAAGTATTCCCCCTTGTAAGTTCCCATGAGGACTCCGGAGCACCAGTCTGGGTTGGAAGAGTCTTTTGATTGAGCAGTGGCAGCTGCATCCCACCATCTAACAAGTTCAAGGTCCTGGGGATTGCAAGGTATTTCCCTGGCTTCGATCACTTTGAAGTACTCATACTTGAACATCGTTCCTGCCTGGTAGCGGATCTTCCAATTCCCTCCTAACAACCTTTCCCTGTCCACCAGAGGCAGAGACAACAACCTGCCCCTATACCCAGGATCTTTCTCCGTAAGTGCCGGATTATCCTCCAGACTGGCTGCAATGAACGTGAATGAAGTTGGGTGGAAGTCAGTCTCAGGAATTATGTTTTGAACCTGGTCCCAGAGGTCCTCTGGAGTATCACCCCAGAATATGGAATCTCCATGTCTTACGAAGTACCTGATCACTCCGGATCTCTCCGGGATAGGATAGCCTGTTTCTTGATTTATCCACCAGGCAATGAACTCAGCCACCCAGCTGTCTGGATCAGGGTTACATGTGGCTCTGACATAGGGTTTGACACCACAGGTTGAACGATTCCTGGAGAGCATATAAAAAAAAGTGGATTCTGAAAAATGCGTGAGCTCGTCAAAACCGATATAGCAGATTTGAGAACCTTGATATTCAAGTTTTGATTTCTCGTGCTCCAGGTGAGCAAACTTGATAGAGTTTCCTGAAGGGAATTTCCAACGGACGTCTGCTTCTCGAGGTTTCCCTCCGACGTAAGGATAGATCTCCTGAGATGTGGACCACAGGCCACCCTCGTTCATGATTTGAGGATATGTTCTTCGAAAAATAGTAGCTGTGAATCCCTTGACATGAATGTGTCTTAGAGGTTCAACAAGAAGGCTCCAGCTCTTGCCACCCCCAGCACTTCCACCATATATGATAATGTCAGCTGGAGAAGAAAGAAAAGCTTCTTGAGGTCCTGGTTGAGGGCGGATTACTTTCTTTTCTTCAGGAATGCTCTGGTTCAACATCTTGTTTTTTGTCCCGTCCGTTATCCGGAAGATAAATCACTACTTCTCCAGTATGATTCACGTTTCCTTCCAGCTCAACCTTTTGTTTTGTAAGGCCCTGTAGTTCTGCTATGGCCTGGACGTAATGGAGGTGAGTGTTTTTATCGGTCTCGACATGATCTCGCTTCAGACCTAAGCCATACAAACATTCCCTCAACAGGCCTGCTCTGGTCGCGAGCTCGTTCTTGAGAGTGAGCTCGTCTATCATATCCTTGAATGCTTTATGATGCATCCAGCGAGAAATGGTCTCCTCAGTGAGACTCAACTCCTGAGCAACCTTTTTTTGAGTGTATAAACCAGTCGATAACAATTGTGCAGCTTTAGTGCGTTGAGGAGTCCAGTTCCACAGTTGAGTATTATTGACGTTTTTCTTCTTTTGTTTTTTAGGCTTCGTTTTTTTCTGGACCACCATAATATCACTTATATATTAGTCACTTGTTTTTCATAATGTTATCGTTTTCGAAGTTTCCTGCTCGCTAATCTCAACAAGCTTGAATTCAGGCCGTCTGATATTATACGGACACCATTCAGGAGCTTTCTTGTCAAAGCAGGGCAAAGGACAGGACCACGCAGGAGAACATAAGGAGCAAAGCCAGACTTGAATAATATCATCTCCGTTTTTTAGGTTGTCAAGGATTGCTTGACAACTCAATCTTCCTCATCATGTTTCAGTTCGAAATCCCATTCATCCCTTGATTTCCCTTGTCTTGGCTCAGGAGGTTTCCAGAAAAGATTCATGCAAGGAGAGTTGTGAACAGTAGACCCCTCGAGATTATAAGCTGTGAATTCAGGATACTTGAGTTTCATGATCTCACCGTTTTGAAAGGTTTCTGCATGCGAACTTCACATCAGTTGGTTTCATCTAATTTTATTTTAATTTCAAATTCGTTTTTGCTTTCTTCAAGTGATCTTTGATATTTCATTTCCCCAACTATTTCATGATAATATATTATCACGTTCTCCAAAGAATCTCCAGCTTCTAACTTAGTTTTAACATTTAGATCTTCGAGAGGATTTTCAAATATTGTATTTATATATCGAATTTCATTATCAATTTCCCCGATATTTAATTCTCGGAGTTTTATAAGTTCCTCCTTGATTTTATTTTTATAATCTTCAATTGCGTTTTTCACTTCACTTTGTTTATCCCATATGCTGCAAATGTTATTCCAGTCTACTTCTAATTCTGTAGGAATGACTTCGTTATCAGATTTTCCTCTATTACATTTCCTGCAAGAAGTAATCAAATTATCAAAATCATTAGTTCCTCCTTTTGAGACAGGGGTTACATGATCTACTTCCAATATCACTTCTGGACTTTTACAACCACAATATTGACAGGTAAAACCATCTCGTTTAAATACATCAAAGCGGGTTTTTTGAGAGACCATATTATCACTTCTTTGTAAAATTTTTACACGTTTGACTAGCCTTTGTTATACTCTTTTTATTTGGGCAATACTGTTCTGCTTGCTTCCATTTCCTACAGTTTTCACAGCCTATGAGTTTATCTTTATACAGTTTATCTTTAGTCCATGTTTCGCATTCATAATAAGTCTTAAAGTTTAGGAGGTTGGGGGCAGAAATTAACTTCCAGTCAATCGTATTATTATTCACTTGGAAAGCCAGGCTTACTTTAGTTTCTTCGTATTTTTCAAGCCTAGTAATTTCTATTCTCTGATCTTCTTCAACCTCTTTCTTTGCCTCTTTTTTAGATAACTGCTGTATAAGCTTGAAATTGGCTTGTTTCTCTTCTTCTTCCTTGATAAGCTGCATATAACGCGAAACTCTTAATTCAGATGCTTTTAAAGGATCTATTTCAGCTAACATGTCGAGAGCACCCCTCTCTAAAGCATCTTTATATTTTTTTGGATTAGATGAAAGAGCTAACTCGAATGCAGTTTTTAGTTCTAATTCTATTACTGTAGTGACTTTAATATCAACCAAGGGGAACTCACCTTTTTAGAAGGTCTATAGGGGGGTTTTGTCTTGTCAGCTTATACGTACTCATACGTACGTATGAGTACTGTACTGATAGAGCCTAGGCTCATACTAAGAAGCTGACATGTCAGCCGATACGTAATTTTTGGGGGTTTGGGGGTTTCAGCGTGTACGTATTCGTACGTATAAGTATAACTTTACAGAAGTTCACCCCCTTAGACCTGCGGAAATCTCAACCTTTTCAGAACATGAGATTCCAACTTTAGAAAGAATCGGATCAGAAGTAACAGGTTTTGCAGCAAAACACTGCATCACAGCAGCTTCAGTTGTAAGGCCTTCATCCTCCTGGTAAAAAGAAGAATAAGAAGCTTTAGACTTCGCTGGCTTCTTTTTCTCCTCGGTGATCTGAAGGATCTTCTTAAGCTGATTTGCCTTCTTCGGAAAACTTCTGATCAGGAATTTCACAATCGTTTCATAGTTGTCCTCGAGCTCAGAAACTCTCCTCTTTGTGAAAGCAAGATCCTCCAGAAGGAGATCAAGATCGATTCCCTCTATAGTTACACCCATTAAAGAACCCTCCTTGCAATTGTATTCCAGGGAACAGTCATAGCACCTGAGAAGTCCTTCAATAGCTTCCTGGCTTCAGCCAAATAAAAAAAGTGAATGTTGCCCAGGTCATGAACAACCAGAGCGTAGAATCCATCTTCTTCCTTGAGCGCCTTGTCCTGATCGCCTCTGAACCAAAACCTTCCGGATCTTTTCCCAGAGCTCCTGTCAGATCTGCGACACACTCTCTGGCACGACTTGATCTCAAGAGGTCTGTCATGATATACTGCATCCAGGTTCTTTCCCACGTACTGCAGTTCAGGGAGAAGAGTTTGGACAATCTCCTCAACCATTCTACCGTTGTGGTATGCAAGGGTACAAGATTCTGAATCGGAAGTCATGTCCGGACACCTGCATTCAGCTCTCTGAACTTTCCACAGTAATCATGCCCAACATACCCTTCGCATGTTGCAGAATCTGGTCTATACAGACTACAGGCAACATCACATTTTTTGGGTGAATATGGACAGCTCATCGTGATCTCCTCTTTCTCAGGATCTCAGCCCAGGCTGCAAGGTTGCAGTCCGGACAGATGTATTTGATAGTGCAGATGTGGATCCCAAAGAGTCCACGAGCAAACTCAAAAACATCCTTGGAGCGAGAACCTATACGTTTCACGCAATCCCCCTCCACAAGGTCACAACAAACAAAACAACCATGCCAGCAATGAGAATATATTTTCCGGGGATCATCAGACAGCCTCCATCATTTTCACCTGCTTTTTAGGCTTCACCTTTTCCAGGTCTGACAGGTCAATTCTCAACTTCCAAATTGATAGCTGATGCCCACACTTCACACACTCATGATAGACCCACTGAGGCTGACCAAATCCTTTCAGATCATAGCCACCTTCGTGGTCATAGCTCCGGATCTCACCTGTTTCCAGAGGTTCTCCGCAGCTGCACTCTGTACGATCTCCTTGTAGCACTCTTTTCCTGATCTCTCTCATAGTATGATTAGCAAGACCAGCATAGACAATTGTGCATGGTTCGTAGATCTTCCTCTGTTCCTCATCCTCCAGCTGAGTTTTCTTCCAGCATACAGGACCATACCCTCTCTTGACTGATGCAGAGTCTTTTAGTCTGCGGTTACAGCGTTTGCAGATCACAGGAATCCCCTCAAGCAAACAGCTTTTTCCTCTACGGAATAGAGTTCCAGACAGCCGCACCACATGGAACGCTGATCATGATACCTAATACCTTGAGAAACATGAGTAAGGAAGTGCCAGATCTGATCTTCAGAAATCATACACTCACCCCTATACTTTCATCAGATTGGAAATGAGAAATTGTGACTCTGGAAACCTCTCCCTTCTCTACAAGTTTCAGAAACAGGCTGGCAGCTGCCTTCCGGGTTGATGTAGGCCGGTTACCTACAATCTTTTCTATCTCATATTTCCAGAGTTTAGGATCCAGGCGCACAGCTCTCTCAATTGCCTCCCACGTTGTCGTCAAGATAGATCCGGAATAGTTCAAAACAAGATATCCTCCATCCTCTCTGTATCGAAGCTGAGGGTGTTTGGGGATATCTGTCCAGTGAACTTTCGGGCCCTTCTTTGGTACATGTTTGACAGGAATTTTATCAGCCGGGGTGCTGTCTTTCTGAGAAGTATCAAGTCCAGTCATGGCAGAATTGACAACTTCCTTCTCAATGAGCTCAGAAGTTTGTTCGACGTTCAACCCATAGAAGACCGGTTCACTAACAGGTTTCAGAGCTTCAGCAATCCTCTCCAGAGCTACCTGCAGAGCAGGGGTAGCTGTAATATGGATATGAAGAGAAAGGTTAATATCAGGAAGAGTAATACTTCCTGTAAGAGTGGAGTTCTGTCCTTTGGTGGGACATGTGGTTAGTTCTCCACTCTTTTTACATATAGGGATTTCTGAAGCAGTTTCTCTGCTCATCAGATCTCCCCCCTATCAATCATTTTCTGAACTCTTCTGGTAGTATCCGGGGCAATTCCTGTTTCTCTCTGGATATCTCTGGGCCCAAGTCCTTCTCTGATCTTTCTTGCAGCAATGAGGTATTTTGTGTGATATCTCTTCTGCTGCCCTTTGGAGTTCTTTTTGCACTTACTCAGGTGTTTGTTCCACCCGGCAATGGCTTCGGTCCTTGTGAGGGTCACTGTATCACCTCAACCCCAGAGTTTGTGATCTTCATGGCAGCAATATGCGTCCCCCTTCCAACCGAGCGACTTCTGAATGCTTTTATTGCTGAAGTGGTGAGTCCAGGTTTACTTTCTGCCTTGAGTGTTTCCCATATTTCTTTTGCCGCAAACTGGCTCTTGTCGCCGAACGGTCTGAGTACATGGTTGGGCTCTTTGTTGAACTCGCTTTCAGGCTGGTTTGTCACAAGAACAATCCCGTTATTTTTGTACGCCCACTCTTTGAGGCTGCCAAAGATGGCAATCATCTTCAAGAGGGCGTCCCCTTTCTGTTTCATGTTCATGCGGGCAAATGTTGTAAGTACAGGGAAGCCCACACTATCAAGGATTACTACATCTCCAGCAGGAAGGTTCTGGATTACTCTGTCAATTTCTCCGATGACTGGAGTGTACTGATATGTGCATTTCTTCAGGAGATCGATATCCGCCTTAGTAAGGTTCCGTTCGGTGTCAAGGTAGAACACCTTTTTTCCAGCTGCAGCTGCTTCGTAAGCCACTCTCTTCACAAAAGCAGTTTTACCTGAACCAGTATCTCCAAAAACTTCTAAGACATCATTGCCTACATAATCATAGATCATATCGAGAAGAGGTGTCTTAGACTGATAAGTTCCAGACGGTTCAACAGGAGCAGGCTCTTTTGCTTTTTTGGTTTCATCTTGTGCTTTCTTAGCTTCAAGTTCCGCTGCTGCCTGCTCAAGTCTCTCAAGTTCTTCAAGCCTTTTGATGTTCTCTTCTCTTTCATTCCTTGCCTTTTCTTCAGCTTCCTTCTTTGCTTCGTCCTCATTGATCTTGTCTTCGAAGGTCTTTTCAGGGGTTTCTTTTGAGGTTGAATCATTCACAATTTGGGGGACTTTTTCAGGACTCAGGGGGATTTCCTGATCAAAACTAAATCCACCAGCTTTCAAGTTATCAAGAGGATCCTTTTCAGATTCTTGCACAGAATAATCCGCTTCTTCATCGAGCAGAGCAATGAGTGCTGCGGAAAACTTATCCTCAAGAGCTTCAATGACTCCTTTTACATCCTCAGGGACTCCTACGTCCTTTTTAGGATTGTACAATTTTCCTTTGCTCCTGGCTTCATATATTATACTCTTCTCAAGGATTGTAATTTTGACATCCCAATCTGAGTTGATTCTCATCGAGGCAGTCCGCTCATCAATTTTTATCAGAGATGGAATTTTGAGATCAAGCAGGGTTTTCATTCTGATACCAATAGTGTTCACGTTTCAGTCCTCCCTGCAGTCTGGACACAATCTTTCCAAGTCGCCTACTGTGCTTTCAAAAGGCTTCCCGCAATAGTTGCAGCGCCTTTGAGTTTTCTCTTGTTCTTTGGCACCTTTGTCCGAGGTCATGCCTGTGCCTCCGCTCTTCTCCTTCTTTCAGCCACAAACTGTTCATCTTCAGTAATTCTCTTCGCTTCAGCAGAGACTTCTTCCAGCTTCTTCTCATCAACATAGAAAGCATCAAGAGTTGCCAGTGGGTCTCTAATTTCAAGCTTAAGCTCTCTTCCCGGGGTCAGAGGAATGATATGAGACAGGTTCCTTTCGGTCTCAGCTTCAAAGGAAAGAACACACTGAACTCCGTGGTAGTATCCTCTGAATGTAGCTTTGAACTTCGAAGGCTTTCCGACAGTATAGTTCATCGTTTTCTTCTCAAGTTCAATAGACATCGGCCTGCCTCCTCATCTCCATCTTCTCGATCCTTGCACAGTCAACACAAAGCGGTCTGATCTCATTCTCCAGAGCAACTACTCCACAGCCGCATCTCGAACACACACTTTTCTTGTAACTCATTTCTTATCACCAATTTTCAAAACAACCGACGGTTTCCCCTCAGTCTCACTTCTAAACTGCTCAATCTCAGGATGTCCAGCTGCTATATATCCAAGGAGAGCTTCATCGTTCCACTTCACAGATCTGGCACCTTTCCGGAAAATGGCCTGTCCAAAACAGCACTGGAACGTTTTCTCACGTCCCAGGATTTCCTCCCGGATGTTCTCCTCGTGCTCCTGGATAGCTGCAAGATAAGGCTCAGCAATGTTATCCCGCTTCTCCTGAAGGATTTCTATTTCCTTGTCGAGCTCTTTGACCTCGTCTGCAAGATCCTGCCTGAGCTGAATTATCGCCTCAAACTCTGCTGGGAGATCTACACGGGTAGCATCTTCAGCCATGAGCCTGTCAACCATTTCAGTGTTGAATCCGCTCACGCTTCCACCTTCAAGTTGTATACGATCTCAACCAGACCACCTGGGCGACAGATTGAAAAAGAATTAACTCCAGATTTCATACAGTGGAATGTCAAGCGTGCTGGCATCACACATGGCATGAAACCAATTACAAGCAGGTCCACATCCTTTTTTCCTTGAATTTTTTCGTGGATGCAGGACCATACTTTTTCTATTTCGACGTCGTTGTAGAACCGCTTAGGAGTCTTTCCTGTCCGGTCCACTAAAATAAAACCAACGTCTGCGGGGAGTTCACATAAATCTACTTTTACTTCAACCACATTTTTCACCTATCACGAATTCACTGTTTTTTGGATAGTTGTCGTTGGCCAGATTCAAACTGGTTGCGCGGAGTTGTAGGGGTATTTTTGGGAAGAGGTCTGCACAGGAAAAACAGAGTCCGCGTCTGTCCAACGACATGATGGTGTGTTTTTTGCCTCTGTTTCCTGCATGTTCATCAGTTCCTTACAGGGTTTCTTTTGACCCAAAGCCTGGCAACATCCATAACTTTCTTGTATAATGGATGCTGGTTTGCAAGCCTTGAGTAGGTTTCATCCGAAAAGCCGGCAACCTCTCTGATGAGAGACTCCGTTTCCGGATCAACACACATTTTCAGCTACCTCCTTCCTGAGAAGTTTATCGAGATGCATCTGATAGTTTTCCTGCTGCATCTCAGGCGTCATTATTCTATACTCAGCGCCGAATTTTGCAATGATAGCACCGTCAGGCCTCTCTTCAACTGGGATATTCTCATTTGCCAGATGGAACAGAAGCCCTGCTCTCCATTTCCAGAAGTCTGGCAGGACATTGATCTTGTGAACCCTTGGCTTTCCCCAGCTGGAGTTTCCAGAGCTTCCTGATTCAAAGCCCGCTCTTTTGGGTGACCAGGTCATACACTCCCTCCAACAGGAAGAGGTCTGATTCCCATCTGTTCAGCAGCTGGCAGGATTGTGTTTGCATTAAGTACCGTCCACAAAAGAACCACAGAGGTCTCTATAGCATTCGAACGACTTGCGAATATTTTCTTATCAACCATTTCATCGAGTTTACTATCTGCCAGCCTCGAAAATGAGAAGCTGGAAGAGATTTTACTTCTTCGAACCGTCATTATTTTTTTACACCTCACACTTTTTCAACTTCTACATGGTCGCCGCAATCGACGTACTGGAATTTGTCTCCAGGGCGGAGTCCAAGCTTTTCCGCAACCTCAAAGGGGAACGGGGCCGAGTTGTTTCGCCACAATGTGCAGCGTGTACCAAGTGCCGTTTTTGAAGTCATATTATACCTCTTGCATATGCAACATGTCTAGATATTCATTGCATATGCAATAAGTCATATGCAACGTTATGTTATATATATTTTTCTACGATATTGTTGCAATATGGCGCAGCCCATGAGACGAAAAGTTGCACTCTCTACATCGATATCACCCAAAATCGGAAAACGGATAGACAACGCTATGGAAAGCGGAGATTATGCAAGTCAGAGTGACCTGCTTCAGATCGCCCTCTCTGAATATTTTACCCGGGAAGAAATCCGCGAACACCAGGACAAGCTAATCGCCGTATATCGAAGACTCTTAGAGGACGATGAAGGACGCAGGCTCCTGAAGGATTGGCCGAAAGACAAGGCAACCCAGATCGAATCTCTAAAAAAGAAAGGAATGGCATGCGTAGAACTTGGAGACCTAGACGAAGCCATGAAGTGCTTTGCAAAAGCCAAAGAACTCGAGTCACAGGACTTGCCTAAAAAACCCGACGAACAACCAGGTAAAAAATCCCAGGTACTTTTTAGCGGGAGTCCTGATGATTATCCGCAGCATAATATCTTAGAATGATCTTTTTTGAAAAAAGAAAATAGAAAATTAACAACTAAGTGCAAGCGCTTGTGTACTTGCTGGAAGGTTGGCAGTGTTTAATCCAAAAACTTCCATAGACTTGTTAATTAAACCATTTCGTTTTTTGATTGCAAGTTTCATAATTACTTTGATGGTTTCTTCACTAACATGAATTTCAGCATCAAAAAACTGGACGTTTAATAAGTCACTTTTCGGGACATTAAATTTTTTAGATGCATCTAGAATTTCAATAGCCATTGCATAATTATCTTCGCTGACATCAATAATTATGTCATCTAAATCTAGAGATTTTTTGTATTTTTTGTTAGTCCCATAGAAGAAAATTGAATCATTTTCTAAATCATAATCGTACTTACTGAGGTCTGAATGTGGAAGCATCATCCCTCCTCCTTTTCTTAGCATCTTCTGGAAAGCAACTTATCAAATTAATTCTAAGAGGATTGATCTTTTTTACACTCATTATGACAATATAGTCATCATCATTGTTGAGTGGATAAATAAGTTTGAACTTCTCCTCACTCTGTTTTAGTATCCCTAAAGGTGTTTCATTAAGAATAATTTCAATGATACCTTTTGCATCTGGATATATATCACTTTTGCGTTCGTTTGCTCTGATTATAAAATGTTCCGTCAAATAAAGGTTACTCATATCTATTTTTGATATATAGTCCAAGACAGTTACTATATCCAAAATGTAGCCTCACTTTTTAAATGACAGGATACAGCCCCTGACATACTCCCCAATGCTAAAGCCTTTGGGCTTTCTGCCTTCCTACCGTAAACGTCAACAAAACAACCAGTTTTATATCTTGTTCATCTTTATTTATTTTTCTCATTCTTCTGAACTAAACAATAAAAAAATAAAGTAAGAGGTTCCCATCTCTTACTCGTATACATTTACTGTGTATGGCTGAGCAGTATTGATCATAAGATAATAATCTCCTGCCCCTCTCATTATTGTGTGGTCTTTATTTGCACCTATAACATTCGCGGCTACACCTTTTAAAGTACCATCGGAACTGTAAACATATATTTGGAAATTCATATCTCCATACTGGCCTGGTTGTGTATCCCATTCGATAGCCCATTCTTTTTCATCGACATGGAACGTTTCAGTGTTTTTTATTGCACTACCGGTCCATGTTGCAATAACTACAGGCTCGCGTGGAGTCTGTGCCTGTTCAGAGGTTTTAGTCCCTGCTTGAGTAGCAGCAGGAGTTGTGGGGGGAACTGCCATCCCAAACACGATAAATAGAACAAACACAAGGACAAATCTAGCAGGCCCAGATAACTTTAGATTTAATTTCTTTTCAATTGGAGTCGCAATAACTGGTATACAAATAATTGCAATTAATAGCGATATCAAGAAAGCTAATATAGCTCCATCGATGAGAGATCCTAAAGCGGCAAGGACAAACAATAATCCTACAATCCACCTTACAATACCAGACAAATTAATTTCCATTTTTATACCTCGCTAAATCTTTTTTTCATTCAAACTTCTCCCTACACAGTATTGTAAAAATTGACTAAATATCTATAAATGTGTTTTTATTTTCATTAAGAATCTCTAAACATCGTATATGTTCGTACTATGACGAACTCGAATATAAATCGAAAAAGATATAATCCTCTAAAAATATAATTATAAAAATGAGAGAATATATATACAAAATATATTTTTTCTGACATATTATTAAACGTGATTAAAAAACGGACATTGAAACCCCTACGTGTGTATATTGGTAGTGTAAAAAATGTATGAAAAAACAACTTGTCCAAACTGTAATAGTGTATACTACCGTAGTCTGAGAGTATGCAATGCAGAAATTAGAACCGGGTCTGTTTTGAAAACCGTAGAGACCATAGAAACAATAACCGAAGACGATTTGGTAAGAGACATCTTGCGTTCCCTAACCGGATGTATTTCCGATGGGGTTGCGATATCCGAGTTGTG
>Ga0208695_1001545_pt1 | contig 18858 bp, 15 predicted proteins | sample AD_UKC111_MetaG_FD_184449 | JGI IMG/M metagenome (GOLD analysis project Ga0208695, IMG submission 184449) | Active sludge microbial communities of municipal wastewater-treating anaerobic digesters from Hong Kong - AD_UKC111_MetaG (SPAdes)... | ecosystem: Engineered > Bioreactor > Anaerobic >...
AAATACAGCAACTGGAAGGTGACATGCAATCCATCAACAGTGTGGCATTTTCGCCCAATGGCAGCCTGCTGGCAGCTGGCTGCTCCAATGAAAATAACCTGCGCCTCTGGGATGTGAACACTGCGTCCGAGGTCCTGAGGCTGCGGGCACATACATCCAGCGTCACAGGGGTGGCTTTTTCACCCGATGGCAAAATCCTGGCATCGGGAGCTACCGGTGGTGATATCCGATTGTGGGCTGTACCTTAATGTCCTGATTTTAAGACGGCAAACCGGGATTGCCTTGCATCAGGCTGGCACATTGGATCAATCATGGGTACGGATTTGAAATAGAACATAAATTCTGTTATAATACAGACAAACCCCTGCCCCCGGATCTTCAAGGATGTCCCTCTGGCAATCCCTCCTGCATTTGTTCCACCTTGCCCCCGACCGGCGGACGCTGCATTTTGACCAGTCATTAATGGCGCCCCTGCTGGAACTGGCTGTGCGCGAGCAGCGCCCTGCAGATGAAATTGCAGCCGACCTTTTGCAGGGTGCCCTGCACCAGCGCCAGGCAGCCGAAGTCAACCTGCAGCGCTGGCGGAATCTCACCTGCCGGGAGCAGGAGGTGGCGGCACTGGTCTGCCTGGGATATGCCAATGCTGAAATTGCCAGCCGCCTTTCCATTTCCGTTCCCACCGTCAAGACGCATGTGCGCAATGCGCTGCAGAAATTTGGGTTTTCCCGCCGCACCGAACTGCAGCACGCCCTGGCGGACTGGGATTTTAATGCCTGGGAAGGACCCAACCCCGCTCATCCGCGGGATTAATCCTTTTTTCCACCCAAATTCATCCCGGGGAGCATTGTGCAGTACGCCTGCGGCAGGTATGCTGGAGGCATGAATGCCATCCTGCCGTTTACCGATCCCCACCTGTACCTGCTGGTGGCGCCGCGCAGCCAGACCAGCCGCCTGGTGACAGCCCTGCTCGCTCACATGGCACTGAAGCAAAGCGTCCACGTATTGGATGGCGGCAACAGCTTTGATGTTCATGCCCTGGCGCGGGCACTGCGCAGCCAGACCGTTATGCTGGAATCTGCACTTTGCCAGGTGCATGTGGCGCGGGTTTTCACCTGCGTGCAGGCATCCGTCCGGCTGGCGCAAGTCCCAACCCAGCCCACTCCGCTGGTTGTCCTCGACCTGCTGGCAACTTTTGCAGATGAAAATGTTGCCTGGCGGGAGCGGGCGCGCCTGCTGGAACTCTGCCTGGCAGACCTGCAGCGGCTGGCGCAGGCGGCGCAGGTGCTGGTGACTGCCCGCCCCGGCACGGCGTTCCTGCCCCGCCTTAAAGCGGCAGCCGATGTAACCTGGGAACCGGAGGAATAACCATGGGACGCACCGTGCCATCCATCACCATCAGTTTTGAAGAGGAGCAGGCTGCCTTCACCCGTTTCCGCAGGGCGCTGCGCCGCTCCGATCAGCTTGCGCTGGATGACCTGTTTGCCACCGCCCGGCAGCACCTGGCAGCCGCGGCGTATGCCTCGCATGCCCTGCCGTTTGAAACCTTCCTGCTGGCAATGCTGCTGGAGGAGCACAAGGAATTGCTGCGCCTGCGGGAGGAACTGGACGCCATGCAGCGGAGGCTGCAGCTTCCGGATGGCTGAACACACCGGCTGGCTGCTGGATGTCTATGATGACCGGCGTGCGGGTGCGGCGCTCTGGCTGCTGGGGGATGATGGGACCCGGCGCTGCTTTTCCCAGTTTTTCCCGGTCACGTTTTACGCTGCCGGTAACCCCGCCCGGCTGCGGATGCTCTGGCGCTGGCTGGAAGGGCAGTCCCCGCCTCCCACGCTCCGCCGGGAGGAACGCCGCGACCTGTTTGAGCCGCAGCCCGTGCCGGTTCTGGCAGTGCAGGTTTCCACCCCCGCCCGCCAGGAGACATTGTTTCAAGCCGCAGCGCGCCTCTTCCCGGACCTGACCTGGTATGATGCCGACCTGGCGCTGCCGCTGCGCCATGCCGCCCGCTGGGGAACCTTCCCGCTTGCCCGCCTGCGCCTGGACGCCACCCCGCAGGGGATTGTCCAGGAACTGGAGGTGCAATCCTCCCCGTGGGAAGTGGATCCATCGCCTGCACCCCTGCGCATCCTGCATATGGAACCAGATGACGATCCCTCCCACGCCCACCCCCGTCTGCTCCACCTGCGCTGGCAGGGCGGTGACTGCACCTTGAAGCTGGATCCACCCCGTCCGCTGCTGGTGAACCTGGCAGCCCTGCTCCGGCGGCTGGACCCCGATCTGCTGCTGGCAGATTGGGGAGATACCTGGCTGCTGCCGTGGCTGCTTGCGCAGGCGGGGGCGCTTGGGCTGCCGCTGCCGCTCAGCCGCGACCCGGAACGAATCCCCCTGTATCGGAAGGAACGCAGCTACATGGCGTATGGTCAGGTGGTGCACCGCGGCCAGCAGGTGATGCTGTATGGACGCTGGCACCTGGATTGTTACAACTCCCTGTTATACGGGGATTACGACCTGGAGGGCGTACTGGAAACCGCTCGGGTCACCTCGCAGCCGGTGCAGCAGGCAGCCCGGCTTTCCCCCGGCAGTGGAATTTCCGCCATGCAGATTGTCACTGCACTGCGCGGCAAAATCCTGGTCCCGTGGCGCAAGCAGCAGGTAGAGCAGCCCCGCACTGCGCTGGATTTACTGCACGCCGATCAGGGCGGGCTGGTGTACCAGCCAATTTGCGGGCTGCATGCCCATGTCGCCGAACTGGATTTTATCTCCATGTACCCCAGCATCATGACCAGCTTTAATATCTCTCCCGAAACCAACGGTGACATCAAGGCGGACCCCGGGTTGATTCCAACCACGCTTTCCCCGCTGCTGAAAAAACGGGTGGCGCTCAAAAACCAAATGGCTGACCTGCCTCCCGGCGATCTGCGCCGTAAACTGTTCAAGTCCCGGATGACGGCGCACAAGTGGCTGTTGGTGACCTGTTTTGGATATTTGGGTTACAAGAATGCCCGCTTTGGGCGGATTGAAGCCCACCAGGAGGTGACTGCCTGGAGCCGGGAATGCCTGCTGCTTGCCAAGGAGGCAGCTGAGGATGCAGGCTTCATCGTCCTGCACATGTATGTGGATGGGATCTGGATTCAACGCCCGGATGGTTCTCCGCCCGGCGATCTGCAGCCATTGATGGAAGAAATCCGTGCCCGCACCGGGCTTTCCATTGGGCTGGAAGGGGTGTACCGCTGGGTTGCCTTCCTGCCATCCCGGGTGGATGCCCGGGTTCCCGTGCCCAACCGCTACTTTGGGGTTTTTACAGATGGTTCCATCAAGGTGCGCGGGTTGGAAGCCCGGCGGCATGATTCACCACCCTGGGTGACCGGGGTGCAGATGCATGTGCTGGAAATCCTGGCAAGGGCGCCTTCTGTAGCGGACCTGCCCGTCTACGTTGCCCGGGCGCAGGCATACATCCGGGCAGAGCTGCGCTGCCTGCAGCATGGGCGGGTGCCGGTGACGGACCTGGTGCTGCGCCAGAAGTTGAGCCGGGTGGTGTCAGAATATCGCACGCCTTCCCCCGCGGCGCGGGCAGCCCTGCAGCTGGAAACTGCCGGAAAACCCCCGCTGCGCGCCGGGCAGTATGTCCGCTTTGTATTCACCCGCGGGCGCCCCGGCGTGTGCGCCTGGGACCTGCCCGACCGCCCCGACCCGCGCACCATTGACCTGGAACGTTATGCCGTACTGCTGCGCCGGGCGGTGGATTCAGTGCTGGGCTGCATGCCGCGCATCAAAGAGGAAAATACGCCCCTGGAGTTGTCCTTTACGGGCGTAATCTCACCATCCCGTCAGGTGCATTTCAGCGTAGTTGAGGTTTCCCGGGGTCCTAAGAAGGATCTGCCACCGGCAGGGAAGCGCGGATGGTTTCTGCCAGTTCCCTTGCCCGCCGGGGGGCATTCCCAACATACCCATCCACCCGGGCAAGTGCTGCAATTTCCTCTGCCGGAACCAGGCGGGTGATGCTTTCATCTGCCTGCAGGCGGGCAATCAGGTCGTTGGGCATTCCTGCCTGCACCGCCGCCCAGGCTGCCGGCGGGAATGCATGATTGTGGACATGCAGGACAGTATTTGGGATAAACCTTTTTCCCAGGAATAGACTCACACAGGGGTATTGTGTGTTTCACATCCTCCAGGGGTCGAGAAAATGGTTTGCACCAGGTACGAACTATCAGATCGCTCCTCGTGCAGGGGGATCACCCTGCAAGACATACTCACTGATTGCAATTCCACCATGTGGAAAAAATCAGAGAAAAGGATTGGATACATTGCTGGAATTCCCAACCAGCACAGTTGACCTAGTTAATGTTTTCACGTTTCCCGGAAGGACAAAATCTCTGCAACATTTAAATTCGACAAATCTAATTCCCACCGTTACAGAGCTTACCAAACCATCTACGCAAAATATATAGCATCAATCCATCTTTAATTCTTTTCACCACCCCGGATGAAGTTGCGTCCCAAACCGGCCGGGATTCCGGCGCGTTTCAGAAACCGGGGCGAGCTGATCAGGATCAGGGTAACCAATGTAAAGATATAGGGCAGCATCCGTAATACCGCTGATGGCACTGCCAGACCAATCGCCTGTAAGCGGAACTGTAAGGCGCTGATCCCCCCAAATAAAATTGCTCCAAGTACCGCCCTTCCAGGATCCCAAGTGGAAAAGATAACCAGGGCAAATGCAATCCAACCGCGCCCGGAAGTCATTCCATCTGTCCAGCCAGGAGAGTAGCTCAAGGCGATTTGCGCACCACCCAAACCCACAAATGCTCCTCCTGCCACTACAGCAAGGAAGCGGGTGAGCTGAGCCCGCAGTCCAAGGGTATCAGAAGTGATTGGATTTTCCCCAACAGCCCTGAGGTTTAATCCCAGGCGGGTCCGGTATAAAATAAATCCACAAACGGGAATGATGAAATACAACGCATAAAGAAAAATATCCTGGTTGAAAAAGAGATCCCCCAGGATGGGAATTTCTGAGAGGATGGGAATGGGAATCCGGGAAAATTTTGGTCCCGCCAACCCCACCAGGGTTGCCCCCCCTGGCCCCAATCGCTGCCCCAGAAAAGAGGAAAGACCACTTCCAAAAATAAACAATACCAAACCTGTCAACACCTGGTCAGCCTGAAAAAAGATTGTCAAACCGGCGAAAATTGCAGCCAGAAAAGCGCTCATCAGAACCGCTGCCAGGACCCCCAGTCCAAGTGACTCACTGTGATAGGCTGCAGCAAAGGCAATCATGGCACTGCTGAGCAGCATGCCTTCCAGTCCGAGATTCATCACCCCGGATCTTTCCGCAATGATTTCCCCCAGGATTGTATAAAGAAGTGCGGTGGCGCTTCGCAGAGCAATTGCCAGAATTCCACTGATGACCAATACTGTTTCCATTGTCGTCGTCACTCGTCCTTTACATTTGTTCCTGTTTGGTGGTCAATTGGACGCGGGAAATGCGGAAACGCGTAAAGAAATCCCCGATTAAAAATACAAACAGGATCAATCCTTGCAAGACCAGGGCAATCGCTGCAGGCAAACCCAGAGAAATTTGAACCTGTTCCCCGCTAACCAGCAATGCGGAGATCAGGAACGACACAATGACGGCTGGACCCACCCGCAAGCGCGACAACCAGGCAACAATAATGGCAGTGTTTCCATATCCTGCCAGAACACCCTGTTGCAACCGATACGCCAGCCCGGAAACCTCGCTCATACCAGCCAGCCCCGCAATCGCACCCGACACCAGCATAACCAGCAATGTATTGCGCACCAGGTTTACCCCGGCATACCTGGCAGCCTGGGGATTTAATCCGGTCATTTTGACCTCAAAACCTTGCGGGGTGCGATCCAGCCAAATCCAGAGCAACAAGGCAACCACAAGACCGAAAATCAAACCGGGATGAACGCGACCAAAAAGGCGTGGCATGCGCGCAAACAATTCAAATTGCGCTGTCCCTGGAAACCCCATTCCTTGAGGATCCTGCCAGGGTCCAAAGTACAGGTATTCTGCCAAAAGAATAGCCACATAGTTCAGCATCAATGTGCTAATAATTTCATTGACCCCAAATTTTAACTTGAGGAATGCGCTGATGGATGCATATAAAGCCCCTGCAAGCATCCCGGCGATGAACATCAACGGCAGTACAAACCAATCCGGTAGGGAAGGAAACCACGATTTACTGAACAAGGCAATTCCGGTTGCCGCCACTGCCCCCATGGCAAATTGTCCATCTGCACCAATATTCCAAAACCGCATCCGAAAGGCTGTCAATACAGCCAGGGTGGTTAACAATACCGGGATCATTTTGACAAGCGTTTCACTTAACTGGTAAAACTCTCCCACAGACCAGTATTCCCAGTTTCCAAATGCACCTGTAAACATAGAGGAAAATGCCTGGATGGGATTTGCCCCAACCAAAAGAAACAGACCAGAGGAAGCCAGGATGGCAACTATGGCGGACAGACCGGAAATTTTCAGACGGGTTGTCCGATCTGCGGAATAAGGGTCAACCTTGAAACGTAATGTTTTCAATGTCATGGTTTTCTTATGAAGGATGGGAGCCGCTTCCACGGCCAGTCATCAGGTTTCCAATTTCAAGGGGAGAGGTGCCGCTGGCAGACATTTCTCCAACAATCCGTCCAGCATACATCACTGCAATTCGATCGCTTAATGCCAGCAACTCGTCCAGATCACTGGAAATTAATAGGACTGCATTTCCCTGTTCCCTTTCTTTCAGTAACATTTGGTGAATTACCGCTGTAGATTTCACATCCAGCCCTCGGGTTGGGTTTTCCACAATCAGGAGAAGGTGGGGTTCATGCAGTTCCCGTGCCAAAATCACTTTTTGTTGATTCCCGCCAGATAACAAATGGATCGGCATATCTTCATCCGGGACCTTGATGGAATGTTCGCGAACTATCTCCCGGGAAGAATAGGCCATCCGATTATAGTTCAGAAATATTCCCTTCTGAAATTCTTTTCTGCGGTAGCCTTTGATGACCAGATTCTCAGCAACGGTCATCGGACCCACCAGACCGTACCGCATCCGCTCACCGGGAACGTAGGCTACTCCATTGTCAATAAGCTGGCGGGCAGAATTACCGCTTACATTTTTGCCATTCAACCAGATTTCCCCCCCGGTCAATTTGCGTAAACCGACCAGTATCTCGGCAAGTTCCATTTGACCATTACCGGATACACCGGCAATCCCAAGGATTTCGCCTTTTTGAACACGAATGTTCACTTCCCGTAATGCAGGACTCCCGGCGTCATTCATTGTCTGCACATTAACCAGTCGCAGCACCTCAATCCCGGATTCACTTCCGCCCGGATTGGTTGGGGAAATGAAACGTTCACCAATCATCATCTCCACTAATTGAGATTCACTCACCTGGTCAACTGGCTGGGTAGCCACAATCTTTCCACCGCGCAGAACCGTAACCATATGGGAAAACTCAAGCACCTCACGCAGCTTATGGGTGATATACACCACAGCCTTTCCTTCAGCGCTCAGGGACCTAATAATCCTTCCCAAGGTATCCGCCTCTTGGGGAGTCAACACCGCAGTTGGTTCATCAAAGATAAGGATGGATGTTTGGCGAAACAACAGGCGTAAGATTTCGACCCGTTGCCGGATCCCAACGGTCATTCCACCAACCGGGATATCCATTGGGACATCCAGGTTATATTGTTCAGACAGGCTTTGAATTTGTTTCGTAGCAGAGCGCAAATCCAATTTCAAGGCAGGTCCATTCATGCCCAGAACAATATTTTCAACTGCTGTAAAACTATCCACCAACATGAAATGTTGGTGCACCATCCCAATTCCTAATTCAAATGCCCGCCTGGGTGTGGGAATGGCGGTCTGTTGCCCATGGATCAGGATTTCCCCTGCATCTGGGAGATATAATCCAGCCAGGATGTTCATTAACGTTGACTTACCCGCCCCATTCTCTCCCAACAGGGCATGCACCTGCCCGGCATATAAATCCAGATTGACATCCTGATTGGCAATAATCCCGGGAAAAGATTTCCAGATCCCCCGCATGGAAACAAGCGGCTGCGTGTTACCTTCCATGATGAGTATCCCGGATCCATGTTAATGATTTCGTGGTCTTCATAAAAGTAATCATACCAGATATGAGATATTTACAAGAAAATTCCAGGGCTATCCAGGCATCCTGCCACCGGACAGCCCCGGAATCTAATTAAGCCAGAACAGGTTATCCGATCCAGGTACTGCGGACAATTGCCGCAACCGGACCACCGCCAGCTGGTCCCTGATGTTCTGCACCACCAGACACATAGACCATGGGATCGCCAACAATGGATGCAATCACACCGCCAACTACGGCGCGGGCATGTCGTGTTTGGTTAATGTCTGAATCGTCAAGCATGGTATGGCGACGGGATCGAACAAATCCGGTGGGATCTGCTTCTGCCTTGGCATAGACATTTACGATTCTCGCGGCTTCCTCAGGCGATGGCCGCCAACCGAAGTCCAATCCTGCGTTAAGCAGGGCGTGCTTGACTGCATCACCATCAATCGCGTCCATCATAACGTCGTGACCGATGACCAGGTCTCCACCCCAGGCTGTGCTGTTGCCCATCACAAGGATTTCGTTGTGCATCAGTTCAATACCTGCCGAAGTGGAAGCAACAGAGGAATACAATGACCAATCGTGACAAACCTTATCATCACTCAAGTCTGCTTCGTTCACCTCTCCCGTCGCGAGAGCAATGCCGAGGGCTGAAGCACCGCGCGAAAAACCCATCGATTCATACGTGTCATGGGTGGCCACGGTGAAGCCACGGTGGTGGGCATCTTCAATCCGCGTGGCAGTCAACAACGGGCACTTAATCTGTACAAAATGAACATCCCGGGGATCGGTTATGTGGGCTGCCGCCATTGCCTCCCTAGCTGCCCGGGCAGTTTCAAGAATTTGAGGCATCCGACCAATTTCCTCAGGCAGGAAATCACGGGTTCGGGCAGCTCCAATTGCCAGGCGCGGGGATTTCCCATCTCCCTTTCCTGCATTCTCGGCACAAAACACCGAAAAATGAGGGCTGAGGATCCCTTCCGTTCCCCCTGACATAATAGGAGAAACGCGGTGCCCGGCTTCTTCCAGGCTGACCCCAAGTTTACTGGCGAAATAGACTTTCAGTGCAAGAGTTGCATACCCGCGTGTAAAATCATTGACACAACCATTGCCTTCAGTTTTTCCAACAACGGTAATGACATCTTCCGGCTTGAATGCGCCTGCCTGAATTAACTGGTCAATTCCGCTGACATCTTGTGGGCCACTGGCTGGAACTTTAAATACTCTCGCTTGCATGATGTACTCCTTTCCATACTGAAATTGGTAAAGCGTAACTCTCAAATATTTTGGGAATTACTTCCCTATTACAACAAGATTGTGAAGGCAACCGCTGGCTTAGATCTGCCAAACGGTTGCCTTCATGTTGAACACTTATAGAGCGGAGGCAATCAAGGACATGAGAATCGTGATGATGGCTGCAATCGGCATATATGGGGCATTGTTCTGAACAATCCGCATAATGGTTGCACGGAAACCAAAACCGGTAGCCGCCACATTGACCTGAACCGGGCTCATCATTGCACCCTGTGCAACAATCACACCAACAAAGCCAAAGATTTGCGGTGGAACCCCGGCAGCTGCCAGAACGGGCAGGATAATCGCGTCAATTGCAGCAGTGTAGGAAGCAGAGGGAATGGCAATGGCAAAGGCGATAATCAAAGCTGCCACCCCAATGATCCCGGCAGGCAATCCGGCAGGCAGGGAAGCCAAAACTTGGAAGGTACCAATCTCGGTCATGAGATTCACAAACCCGAGGAAGACGCCGACCAGGAACAGGTAGCGTAAAATCGGCCGACTACCACTGACAAATTCCTCAGCCATTTCGTTAATCTTGACCTTCAGCAGCACAGCTGCCAATGTCAGGACAAGCAACGGTGTCACCAGATTTGTGAAAATGGCCACCCCCGTCCAGCGGTTGATAAAGGGACCAACAATGATGAGGAAGAGAAGCAGGAAGAACGGCAGAGATCGTTTCCAGTCGGCGGCATTGGGATCACCCAACAGCTTCTGTTCGGCAGCTTTATCACCACCATCATCAGTTGCAGCACCCACAGCAGGAGGGATCCCTGGTTTGAGGGTTCCGTTTTTCAATGCCCTGCTTACACCAATAAAAGCCAGCACTGCACCAAGCACCCAGAATGTCATGGTAAAGGGCAACATGAAGTTGGCATAGGTCTGCACATCCCATCCCATTGCTTGGGAGATCACTCCGGATTCAGCAGATGCTGGAGAGGTTGCCCAGGAAGCTCCAGAAACGAGCGACATACCAACAATTGTCAGGGGGTTGAATCCTACAGCAGCAAATACGAGGGGAGCAGTCACCAGGGTATTGGCAGCACCGTGTCCGGCGCCATAGACTGCAAAAGCCTGTACCAACACCATTGCAGCGGCGATCCATTGCAGCTTGCCTTGAAAGAGCCGCTTGATGATATTCAGGGTGGATGAGATGGATCCTGCTTTTGCCAGAACCATTGCGGTAGAAGCAAACAAAATTACCGAAGTAATTTTGAGCATGTTGATAATGCCATCTGTAAACAGCGTCGTTGCCTTATCCAGGGGAATGCCACCGACAAGGATTGCAACGATGCCCCCTACCAGTCCTGCAACGAGGATATGAGCGCGGAATGGAGGGAGGATGAGCACTAATATGACCAGCAGGGGAAGAACAGTCAATAGGTTGGTTAAAAATTCAGACATGGGTAGCTCCTTCTTGAGATTTGAATGAATTTTTTGGAGAACAGGGCATTGCAGTCAACGTATCTCTTATTTTTCAACCTCCTTGCCAAATCCAGAAAGATATTGTTTGATTGCCTGAATAAAACAAGCCATTGGTGCCCGAACAATTCCAGCACCGACCTGGCCGACCCCTGCGTTTTTATGGGCAATTCCGGTGTTAATAACGGGAGCGATCCCGCTATCCACGACTTTCAGGGCGTCAATTCCAATGGGCACGCCATCAAAATCCATAGCAGGCAGTGAATAATTCATATTTCGCCGCAAGGTAATTTTGTACATCTCCCGGGTCGTTTTCAGAGCATCCTGGCTGGAACCCCCAACAAATCCTATGATGGCTGGCGCGGCTGCCATGGCGAATCCTCCAATTCCTGCTGTTTCTGTAATAGAGGAATCACCCAAGTCTGGAGCAGCATCTTTTTCGCTGTAACCAGGGAAATACAACCCCTTGGGATATTCTGCAGGCGCAGTAAACCAGGTGTCGCCCGTAGCGCTCATCCGTACCCCAAACTCCACCCCATTACGAGCCATGGTGGTGATTACCGTACAATCTTCAATTCCACTGGCAGTATCCAGTACCGCCTTGGATGCCGCCATAGATAGATTCAAGTAGAAGTGGTCGTTTGCATCGATAAATCTCAGGACATCCGCTATTTGTTTTTGCGTCAATCCACTCACCAACAGCCGACCGGTCAATACTTTGAATAAAAGCGCACTCGCAGCCGCATTTCGATTGTGACCTTCATCCCCCATGTGCAAGGCTTTGGCGCTGATTGCCCGAATATCAATCGGGTCTTTCTCGGTGACCACAAGAGCCAAGGTTGGAGCAAGGACATCCCGGATCCACTTCAAACGAGTTAAAACCTCCTCGTCATAAGCACCAAATCGCAGGACTTTCCCCAAGCCTTCGTTGATGTTGGTATATGCAAGGTTTCCACCCGATTGATTTCGGATTAAAAATACCGGCATGGACGGCGAGATAATCCCCGCCATTGGTCCAACCGCATGATAGTGGTGACATGGGGCAAATTCAATTCCTCCACTTTCAAGAAGAGCGCGAGCCTCTTCAGGTGTGGTTGCCAGATTTTCGAACAACACTGCGCCTACGGCAGCACCCTGCATGGGACCGCACATCTTTTCGTATGGGATCGGAGGACCGGCATGCAGGAATTGGTTGGACTTCAAACCAATTGCTTCTTTTGCTGTACTCACCCCAACCCAGGCAGGGTGGGCGGATAACATCCGTTCCATGGCGAGGCTGTTGGCAGCATCAATGCGCTGCTGCATGGATGCGTCATACAGCAAATGAACCAGTTTTCTGCCCAATTCCACATCACCGCCTGCAGGTGGCTGCCAGTTAACATGCTGGACTGCGGCTCCCGTATCCTGTAAACCAACCGTGAACGATTCCAATCCGAGGTTGACAGCGTGCAAATCATTATTAAAAAGGTGGTTGATTTGATTCATTTTTCATTGCTCCTATGCAACAACACCGCGTGTAGCAATTAATCCCGCCAGGCGGGCAGCCTGGGCATTGCTGTCCATCAAAATAATGCCCGCATCTGCCAGGCGTTGAACCTGATCCTGGCGTTTCTGAAAATCTGCATTGGTGCCGCATATCGATCCCACAAAAGTGATCTTTCTTCCCAGTTTGGCATTTTTTTCACGAGCAGCAAGCACTGCCGGGGCCAGTTCCGATGCAGGGTCTGCATGGGAACCATATCCCAGAACGACATCCAGCAGTATTACAGCCACATCAACCTGATCTGTCTCATGCTCAATAAAATCCAACCGGGTTCGGAAATCAATCATCGGATGCGGGCGACCGACAGTGTATTCATCCGATCCCAAATCGAGTAAAGTGTGAGCCTGGCTGCGAGTGTTATGGGCAATTTTAAGGTCCGGAGATAATGGAGTGTTGGAATACACCTTTCCAATCATGTCACGCAATAATAGTTGTGCTTCATAGCAGAATGTTCCACCCGAGAACAAGCCCCGGATATATTTTTGTTCAGGAAGCAGGGATGATGTTTCACTTTTTATGACTTGATTGATTTCCTCTGCAGATTGCGTAAAAAACACCGGTTCTCCCTCTCGATCGTCCGCAGCGGCAACCGAAAGAACAGCAGCATCTTCGAGAGTAAAGGCTGGAATGGCTCCATGAGAATGGATTTCACGTAAATCTCCACCCAAGAAATTGACCACCACTGGTTTATTAATTTTTTCTACTCGCTGTAATATTTTCCTGGCAATGCTGGCGGCGGGGGGTTTCGAGATCAGGGTAATGACTTTGGTTTCGGTATCGGCTTCCAGAGCATCAATTGCCATCATCATCATGATGCCCCCAACAGACTCGGATAGGTCATGGGTACCCAATCCAATTGCCTGGGAAACCCCGGACCCCAGGCGATCGATTAATGAGGTCACTTCCTGTAATCCAGTGCCGGACGCACCGATGACGCCGATCGGACCACGTCGGACAACATTAGCGAATCCAAGCGGATGGCCATTGATAATCGCAGTACCGCAGTCAGGTCCCATCATTAACAAGCCTTTTTCGGCTGCCAGTTTTTTCAGCGCGACTTCATCTTCAATGGATACATTGTCGCTGAACATGAACACGTGGCGGTTTTCTTGCAGGGCGCGATATGCTTCAGAGGCTGCATATGAACCAGGGGTTGAAATCAGCACCAGATTCGCATCAGCATCCCGGGCAAAGGCTTCCACCATTGTGCTCGGAGGTTCCACCCCATCGGAATCACCGCTCGTTTTTCGCTCCTTCAGGAACTCGTCCAGTTGTACTAAAACTGCCTCGATTGCGCTATCATCACCTTGGAATGTGATGATTAAATCATTCGGATTGACATCGTGAGATGCAGCGGATAATAAACCCGCATCTTCCATCACGGCAAGGTTGGCCGGGGTTGCCATCATAGCTGCAGCTTCCACAATGCCCGGTTGAGAGACTAACCGGGATGAAATTTGCATCAAGGTAACCGAGTCGTAATATGTGTTACGTTTTACGATTGTGCGAGTTTCCATAAGATCTCCTTGGATTGCTGGTGGAAATTTGATCCTATAAATGTTTGTATTCCAAATAACAGGCCGAACATGGTATCCATTCCAGAAGAAGAACCGTAATGAAGCATTGAGATGGCTGCGGTATCCAGAAGTTCGGGATCCGGGCAATTTAAAGCAGCTAGCAGGGAGCCAAATCGTTCCGAAATTTGCCTTTGGCTGAGGGCATGCAGGAATGTAGCTGAAACCAGCGGGCTTCGTTGGGGGGCGGAATCTGCGATCTGGCTGACCAGATGGTCCATCACATCCCAAGGACCCAGCGTCTGACCTGCAGTAAAAAAACCCAGCAAGAAATCATCACCGGAGGGTGTCAGTCCAATTCCCAATCCAAGGAGGTTCTTTGCAGATGCCAAGGCATCCGCCCAGGCTGCGTTCTCCACCGCATGAATCATATTTTCAATACTGTCTGCAAAATGGAAAATCCAGGGATCCCCTTGAATGGGAAGTGGCGAAAAGGAATACAATCTATCCCATAACCAGCGCAGGTGAGGGTAGGAGGTCAGGAAGTCAGAATGGTCTTCCAACCAACGGACCAGTCGTCTTGCTCCAGTTTCCACTGTTAATCGGTTCAACATTGGACAATCCGGTTCCCATACCGTTGCCTGAGTTAAACAGGCAACCATATTTTTGTCGGGGAACAATAAAGCTTCATGTCCAAGGTGAAACAAATCACCTTGTTGGAAAAGCATAGGGAGAGGCATTCCTTCAAATCTGCAACAAATTCCATTTGGCTGGTTTCCACTGCTTCCATCTGTCAACGTGATCAATGCATTCCCTGCAAGCAAGTTGACTGATCGAGTAAATACGCTGTGAACGGATCCAGTCATAGTTGTTCCTCGTGCCAACCTGGAAACGGGCGCAGCTATAGAAACCACCTGGAGTTCAATCAATTTGGTAGCTCCTTGACAAACTAATTACGAAAGGTGAATTACTGTTTACGGTTTAACTGCTTCGGGCAACTCTCCTGCATCGCCCACGATGCCTTTGACAAACCAATCCATATCATTCAAGAGATAAGCATCATCAAACCGTTGCCCCTCCGCCAGGACGAGACGACCATCCTGACCGTACAAAGGCCCATCAAACACGTCCCATTCCTTTGTGCTGATCGTTGCGTGCCATTGATCGACCAGATCTTTTACTTCCTGGGGGACCGCCTGGTTGTACGGTGCCAGACCGATGATTCCATCATCCAGCCCACCCCAGTAACGTTCACTGGTCCAGGTTCCATTTTTTACCGCTTCAACCTGTTTGACATAGAAGGGTCCCCAGGTCCAGATGGCACTTGTTAACTGGGCTGTTGGAGCCATCGCACTCATATCGGTGTTGTAACCAATACCCCAAATGCCACTTTCTTCAGCTACTTTCATCGGTTCACTGCTGTTGGTGTGTTGAGCAAGAACATCAATTCCGCTCTGGACAAGGCTCTCAGAAGCTTCCCGTTCCAACACAGTGTTAAACCAAGTGTCTGTCCAGATTACATAAACGGTTGCGTTCGGATTTGCAGTTAATACTCCCAGGGTAAAAGCGTTAATTCCTCTCACAACCTGTGGAATGGGATAGGCAGCAACGTAGCCAATCTTATTTGTCTCTGTCATTTTCCCGGCAACCAAACCGGTTAAGAAACGCGCCTGATACATGCGACCAAAATAAACTCCTGAATTATCCGCAATGTCATATCCTGTGCAATGTTCAAATTTGACATCGGGGAAATCTTTTGCCACAGCCAGAGTAGCATCTCCAAAACCATGGGTTGTCGTGAAAATTAAATCGTATTTTTTAACAGCAAAATCTCGAATAACTCGTTCAGCTTCCGGTCCCTCCGGAACGCTCTCCACATAGGTTGTCTCTATACCAGAAAGATTCTCCTCCAAATATTTGCGCCCCTGCTCATGGGCATAGATCCAACCGTAATCCCCGATAGGACCATTGTAAACAAACGCAACCCGGGTCACATCCTCCATTGGTGTCACTTCCCCCGTCGGTTTGGTTGCCGTACAGCCAGAAATCAGACCGATCAGCAACACCATCAATATAAAATACATCCAATGAGATTTTCGGTTGAATTGAGCCATGAGTAGACCTTCCAATTGGGGAGAGTTTCAAACTCAATCATACTTATTTTTTAGGAAAATTCCATATTTAGAATTACAGAATTTAAGAGAGTCCTTTGTTAACTTTTAACAAAGGACTCTTGGGATCAGTAAACAACAAAGAATGAGATGCTTACACAGTGTACTAGAGGATTAATTTCCTCAATGTTTTATGAATACAAGATCTTCTTTGAAGAAAGAAATCAACTTTCCTTATCAGGATTGCGGGATGGTGAGATATTCAGTGTTACCAGTGGATAGATGTATAAGGCAACTTCCAAGGCAAGGCGCTGTTCTGAATTTTCCAATGCATTCCCAAGAATTTCCGTAATGCAGTCCAGACGATAGCGAAGGGTGTTGTAGTGAATAAACAGTGCCCTGGCGGCGCGGGTTGCATTCTGATTATAACGGAGGAAGATTCTCAATGTATCGATAAGTTCAGTACCGTGTTGACTGTCGTATTCGATTAATGATCCAAGAGTATCTTTGCAGAAGCGTTCCATCCGATCGCGATTTGTTTTTAAGTCAATAATGCGGAAAAATCCCAGATCTGCATAATACCGCACAATTTCCTGTTCATCCTCTGCAATTGCTTGTCCGATTTCAAGACTTTGGCGTGCCTGCTCCATTGCCAAATGGAATGAACCGACTTCAGTAAATACATCACTAATCCCTGCCGATAATGGCAGGGAACCATGATGTATCTTGAGAGCAGCCTGAACTCGATCCAGACAAGCCTGAACGCGAGAACGTGCAATTGATGGATCCACGGTTTCCATGGGAAAGTAAATTGCCATCCTTGTGCCATAGTTCCAGTATGTGGCTTGTGGATTAAAGCTTTGAATATACCGTCGGGCAATATAAAGGGTTTCATCCACCCGGTTTTCTTCAAGAATCGTCAAATTCCGAGCAAGAAGGATATCTGCTCCCATGATAATGACTAAAAATGGGGTAAGAAATTTCAACCCAGCCTGTCGGGCATTTTGCAACCCTTTCGCTTGCACTGCCGGATCCTCAGATAACAGATCTTCAAAAATATCGTTCCGGAATCGTTGCTCCACCTGGTGAATTGTCCGGGATTCCATCATTTTGAGGGCAGCAATTGTTGAAGCATGCTCAATTGCTATCAGATCCATCGAATCCCAGCCATCTGATGGTTCACCCCAAACAATGATTTGGCCATATTCCATCTCACCAGTTTTAATCGGACACATAAGCAATAAGTGTAAAGTGTTCTCGTTGTTCAATTCCATAAAATTTACTTTTCGACCTTGTGCTTGATGAGAACTTGGCTGGGGAGAGAAACGCCCTCCAAGATAAAGAGCATCGCGGGAATCAATTTCGATGTACTCATCTTGTGGATGTTTTTGCCTTGAAGGGCACCCGCTTCCCAATACTTTTTTAAATCGATCCATAATGGTAACTGGTGATAAAAGCATTTGCGATAACGAGCTGGCAATCTCGGTAAAACCTCCCCCACTTAATACCAGATCCAAGAACTGGGTATGAATATTCTCTGATCGCAGTAATTCGTTCGTCTGAAGCTCCAAGATCCTGCTTGTCACCGGTTGAATTAAGTCTATAAATGATGTATCAGAAGGAATTTCAATGATCGGAAAACCCAATTGATTTGCTTGTTGGATCACATTTTCCGGGATTTCTTCAATATAACGATGTAATTTGACCGCAATTCCTGCTAATCCCCTCTGATGTAAACGAGGGATCAATGTTTCAATTTTTGCCTGCTGGTCGCGAAGTGGATACATTGTGGTAATCAGTAGTTCACCAGCATGAACCCAATTGTCAATATCCGGCACTTCCATAACATTGACCGATAATATTTCTCGATCCAATCCATTCCCCCCTGCAATCAGCCGCGCTTTATTCAGGTTGTCCATTTTCAATAATTCCCGGACTGTTAATTTCATCTTTGCTCCATAGAACAAGGGTTGGAATTATTATAAGGGTTAATTCAAGGGTTTTGATATTTTCATAGTTATCATACGTCACAATGGAAATGGTTCCAGAACAAATAGAAAAGAGGTGTGATTTTTATCACACCTCTTTTTATACCCTAATCTTAAAACCTTAACGAAAGATTCTTAACGAAATTACTTTTCTTTGCCCATGTCGTGAGTAGTTGTGAGTAATTAGGGTGGAAAGCATGGAAAATATTGACTGTGTGGACTCGCTTGACCCCACATATGGCTACCACAAGGAAACCACACCACCACATGTACTGTGCGGACTCCCTGGACAAACGCCTAAACGGATTGCCAAGGAGAAGGTCGTGGGTTCGAGTCCCATCGCCCGCTCAAGAAACCCCCACCAGTGGGGGTTTCTCTTTTGGTGGAGGCACTCCAACTGGAAGACCCCCACAAGCAAATTTCCGCAGATTTCCTGAAGCGGGGGCTTCAACAGTTACCAGCGGTCTCCCGGTTATCCGCTTCCGGTAACGGGGAGGGTGCCCGGGAGAAGGAATAATCCTGGACATTCCGGGACAGTTTTTGGGGGAATATCTGTTTTCTCCTGAGAATAGACTTACACGGGGGTATAACGTCCCTCATTCACACCTTCTGGTGGGAGAATTGCCCAATTCCACGGTGTGGAATTCAATCACCAATTCGCTTGCACCAGGTGCAAGCTTATACAATTCCATGTGGAGGTTGTCAAATTAAGTTGAGGTTTGAGCCGGAAAAATTTCCCACACTTCCAATTAACACTTAAGTGCTCTTTCCCCTGGCATCAATGGAGATCACTCTTTCGAGAGTCGTATTTCGAAACCCATACACTTCATCCACCAGATTTGTTACAACACAGGCATGGTTGG
>Ga0208695_1001546_pt1 | contig 18844 bp, 20 predicted proteins | sample AD_UKC111_MetaG_FD_184449 | JGI IMG/M metagenome (GOLD analysis project Ga0208695, IMG submission 184449) | Active sludge microbial communities of municipal wastewater-treating anaerobic digesters from Hong Kong - AD_UKC111_MetaG (SPAdes)... | ecosystem: Engineered > Bioreactor > Anaerobic >...
CTTTGCCGTCCAGCGCTGCACTTCTTCCTGCCGTTCTTCCGTGTCTCCCATCATCCCCAACACCCCTTTCAGACACCCCTCTAGAATGTCTTATTCGTGGCTTGTTGGCTATGGGGAGCAGGATACGGGGGCGTAACCGGCACCGAGTTGCCCCGCGAAACGCCCTGCCCAGGCTTCCGCTACGTCGAGGGCCATGGCGAAGGGAAGATGCCTCTCGAAAAGGGCGGGGCTCGCTGAAGGGGAGGACAAGGCCTTGAGGGGACCTTCCTCGGCCATCGAGAGATAAAGCCGGTAACCTTCCACTTTCGCTCTCAGGGATTGGCCTTCGGCAGAATATCGCTTCAGCAGCACCTTGAAGAGGGCACCCGCGGCGACCACGAAGGAAAGAGCCGGGATTGTCTGCTGCAGGATCGGCGTGAACGTAACCAGGGAAAGCTGGTAGAGGCCGAAGATCTCTGCCGCTACGAAGGGAAGTGTGAACAGGGTAAAGAACAGGGCCATGAGACCCCCCGGAAGGGAAGGGGACTTGGCCAGCCTGGCCCAGAGCATGACGGTTGCCGTTGAGAGCAGGAGCACTCCGATTGTCCAGAGCGAAAGCCAAAGGGCCAGGAAGAGTCCTCCCCCCTCGATGAAGCCCTTGGGGTCGTTTGCGTAGAACATCCCGGCAAGTGCCAGGATGGAACCGGCAAGGCCAAGGGCCCACTTGCCCGTGTTCCTGGAAAAGAGGCTGCGTGAAGCCTGTCTCGCTTCGAGATCCTTGCGCAAGGCGGACCAGGATGATTGCAGGCCGGCAGCATTGGAGCGGGAGAGCGGAAGATCGATCCGGCCTGCCGCGGCCGCAGGGACGGTGGGGACCTTCCCATTTCGAGGCTCTTTCGTGCCAACCGGCCGATGAGCCCCCTGCGGCCGGCCGCGGCCTTTATGGACTCCAGCCTTCCCGAGGATTCCAGGGCCGCCGCGAGGAGGGATTTCACGAGAGCCTTCTGGTGTCCCGGGAGATCTGAAACGTCAAGTTGACGATCCATGGAGAGGAAAAAGTCACCTTCCCGTTCTTCGATCCGGAGGACTCCTTTGACAGCCAGGTCCACGAGTTCGGCGGGGAATGCGCCCATATCGAGAGCCATCCGGTAAATTCGCCGCGCTTCCGCCGGGGTCATCTTTTCCGGCGGCTCGAACAGTGGGGTGACGATCTCCTTCGGGGCGTCCCTTCCGGAGAGAAACCAGGCGCCAAGGTAATAAAGCAGGACCAGCCCCATGCCCGCCGCGAAGGTGATCCAGCCTGTGTTCCGGGAACTTGACGGAGGGAAGGAGACAAGTCCTTTGGGCCAGCCAACCGCGACGGTCAGCCCCTCTCCGGGCTCGAGAGGCCGGGTTGTGGTGAACAGGATCCCTTTGCCGGAGACTTCGTGCCGGAAATCCGTGCCGCGCGACCCTCGAGGCCCGGTATAGGCCGCGACGTGAAGGTTCCCCCCGGGATTGACCCCTCCCGGGGGCAGAACGAGGCAGGAGGCGCGCTCGATGGGGAAGGTCCAATCGTTTCCCGTGACGTTCCAGTAAATCTCGTCTCGGTCCCGCAGGTTCGCGACTTGCCCGCTCATGCGGTAGGAGAGCGAAAACAGGTGAATCCCGGGAGGCAGTTCCCTGTCGGGGTCGCCTAGATAGATCCGCTTTCCCTGGGTGATGACCTCTCCCTTTAAGGCAACCGGGTTCCCGTCAAGCCGGGCTCCGAGGATTTCGATCCGCGACGGGCGTCCTTCCCAGTTCCGAAGCAGGATATCCCTGTAGATACCGTGGCGGATCTCCTGGCCTTCCGAAAGCACGGTGATCCGCTCTTCCACCGTGATCGAGGCGTCTTCAAGGCACTCCACCCGTCCCTGGAAATCCAGGATCCTCTCGTTTGCCCGGCACTCCACTCCACGCAGGGGGCCCGAAGCGGCGATCGACGCCGCAAGGAAGACCAGGGGAAAAATGAGCATTCGCCTTGGATTCAGGGAGACCACCTCCAACGCGACGAGTACAATCAGATGAAGTGATTATCATATGCCGAGATAAAGCTAGCAAGGTCTTGACACGAACCAAGATGGGCTCATAATGACCTGTAAATTTTCGAAGGGAAAGCGGTGAATCGGTTGGATCGGGAGATGCAGGCGGTTCGGGTCACGTGGCTCGGTCTTTTTCTCAACACCGGCCTGACCCTCTTCAAGTACGCGGCGGGATTCATGGGCAACAGCGCTGCCATGATCGCCGATGCAACGCACTCTCTGACGGACCTTGCGACCGATATTGTCGTGATCCTGGGATTCAGGATCATCAGGAAACCCGCGGACGAAACCCATGACTACGGTCACGGCAAGGTTGAGGCGCTCCTTGCGGGCCTCTGCGGGATTACCCTGATCGCGGCGGGGGTCGGAATTTTCTGGTCCGGGACGCACTCCATCTGGCACTTTTTCACTGGACAGGAAATCGAGCGACCGGGCCTGATCGCCCTAATCGCCGCGGTTCTTTCTGTCGTCTCCAAGGAGTGGCTCTACCGGTACACGATCGGCTGGGGAAGGAAACTCAACAGCAATGCCGTGATCGCAAAAGCCTGGGACCACCGTTCTGACGCGTTTTCATCGGTAGGGACGACAATCGGGATCGGCGGAGCCGTTTTTTTCGGTGAAAAAGCCCGGATTCTCGACCCCCTTGCAGCGGTCATCGTAAGCGTCTTTATCATCAAAGCCGCCATTCCGATCCTCAGGGAATGCATGGACGAATTGCTTGAAGCCTCCCTTTCAGGTGAGAAAGAAATGGAACTGCATCACCTGATCATGAGCGTGGAAGGGGTTCGCGGGACCCACAAGCTTCGGACGAGAAAGATCGGCCCCGTAATCGCCATTGACGTTCACCTCCTGATGGACGAATCCCTTTCCCTGGTGGAGGCCCATGACATCTCCGCGAAGGTCGAGCACCTATTGAGAGAGAATTTCGGGGCCGGAACCTACATATCGCTGCACATGGAGCCGGTTTCCTATTACGCCGTCCCCATTGCACGGCAGCCGGCCGAAACAAAAACATCCCGACCGGAGGAATAACCCCGGCGTTTTTTCTTTACGCATCCTCCCGGGTCAGGCGCGGTTGATCTGGAGCTCGGTCGCGTAAGGATTATCGTTTTGGGCTAGGAGGAGGAACAAAATTGCACCTGAAGATTGCCCCTGAAATCCGCAGCAAATATCCCCAGGTCGGCATCGGCTGGCTCACCGCGGACATCCATCCCGTATCCATGGATCCTCAGGTTGAACAGTGGAAGGGTTCCCTTGCGGAGTGGCTTGCCTCAAGGGGAATGACCCTGGAAAACCTCCCCTCCTGCCCGGAAGTGGCCCGATGGAGACAGGTTTTCGGTTCCATGGGGGTCAAGCCCAGCAAATACCGGTGCTCGCTGGAAGCGTTACTTCGGCGTGTCCTGAAGGAAAACTCCCTCTGGACGGTCAATAGCGTCGTTGATCTGTACAACTGCGTTTCTGTGCTGACCCTTTCCCCGATGGGAGCCTTCGACCTGGAAAAAGTCAAAGGGGACATTGAACTGCGTTTCGGAAGGGAAGGAGAGACCTTCTCCCCCTTGGGCAAGAGTGAAGTGGAAGCCGTTTCCCGCGAGCACGTGGTCTATGCCGATTCGGAGAAGGTCTGCTGCTGGCTGTGGAACCACAGGGACAGCCGGCTTGTGGGGATTGACGAGACCTCTCGGAGAGCCGTCTTTTTCGTTGACCGAGCCTTCTCCCCCACGGCCTTCACGGTGGAAAACGCGCTGGATCTCCTGGAAGAACGACTCGAACAAACCGGGGCCCGGGTAAGGGGAAGGGGAGTCTGCTCTTCCTTTGAACCAGACCAGGAAATCGTCTAAAAATACAGCCGATCGGGAGCCCTCAAGGGGGTCAGGAAAAGAGCAGCATCAGGTTCAGGGCCGTCACGACCAGGGCGATGCCCCACAGGAGGACATTGTCGAGGAACGAGTTCGCGAACCGTCCCATGACTTTCCTGGAGGAAGTCAGCAGGATCTGGCAGACGATCGTGACGGGAAGCTGGATGCTGAGGAGCATCTGGGAGAAGAGCAGCCCGCTGAAGGGGTCCTTGACGAAAAAAAGGACCAGGCAACCCGTCCCAAGGGTGAGAAAAACCCCGAAGCGGCTGTGCCGGTCCCGGATGTTGTAGGCTTCCCGGAAAATTCCCGCCATGATCGAACCGCCCGCCATTCCGGCCGTTACGCTGGAGGACAGGCCGGAAAACAGGAGGGCCAGGGAGAAAACCAGGGCCGCCGCGTTTCCCAGGAGGGGACGGAGGAGTTTCTCCGCCTGCTCGAGCTCGGTGACCCGGATCCCTGCCGAGAAAAATGTTGCGGCGGCGAGAAGAACCATCGCGCTGTTGATCGCCCAGCCGATTCCCATGGAAAAGATCGTATCCATCCATTCGTAGCGCAGCTGCTTCCGTATGGCGGATTCGTCCAGGAGGTGCCACTCACGGCTCTGGATCACCTCGGAATGGAGAAAGAGGTTGTGGGGCATGACGACGGCCCCGAGCACGCTCATGACGATCAGCATCGACCCCTCCGGAACCGTCGGGACGACCCACCCCTTCAACGCCTGGTCCCAGGGGACTTTTACCAGGCTCAGCTCGAACAGGAAAGAAAAACCGATGAGCGAAACGAACGCAATGATCCATTTTTCCAGTTTTCGGTAGGAGTTGGTCAGGAGGGCCCAGAGAGAAAAAGCCGCGGCGAGTGCTCCTCCCACCGGCAAGGGCAGCCGGAAAAGGATCTGCAGGGCGATGGCGGCCCCAAGGATTTCCGCCAGCGCGGTGGAGGCAGCGGCCCCGAGGGCGCTAACCTGGAGCGTCCTGCTAAGCCAGGCCGGGAGGTGTTCCGTCGCCGCTTCGGAAAGGCAGAGTCCCGTGGCGATCCCCAGGTGGGCCGCGTTATGCTGCAGCAGGACCAGCATGACGGTGGACAGCGTTACGATCCACAGAAGGGAGTAGCCGAAGCCTGATCCGGCGGCCACGTTTGCGGCCCAGTTTCCGGGATCGATGAAGCCGACGGTCACGAGGATCCCCGGGCCAATGTAGCGGAGGAATTCGAGGGCCGCCCGCGGCTGGGGTTCCCGGCCTCTAAGGAATGAACGAAAGAAATTCAACTGTGACATCCGTGTCCACCTCGAATTGAGGGGTGCGAACCGGTTCCATCTTAGGGGCTGGCCACGCTTTTTGCCAGCCTGGGGAGGCGATCGCTTGACGGGGGAGGAACGAGAGAGGCAACTTCGGGATTGCGGCTTCCCCTTCGAACTCCTTGAAAACAGGGTCCGGATCCGGAGCGCTTCCGAGGGTGCGGCCTACTGGGGGATCGAGCTGGGAGCCACGGCTCCCGCCCTTGTCCTTCGGGCGCAAGGCGGTTTTTGGCTTCTGCTCGTCTCAGGGGCGATCCGGAAGGTGGATTTCGCGGCACTGGGACGCGAAACGGGAGAAGAAGGGCTGAGGCTGGCTACTTCCGCGGAAATCCTGGAACGTTTCGGGCTGAAGCCCGGGGAAGTTCCTCTCTTCGGCCTCGGCCTCCCGACGCTGGTTGACCGGAAGCTGCTTGCCTACGAATTCGTTTACGGGGGTTCCGGGGATCCCTTCCGGACCCTGAAGATTGCCCCGGAAGCCCTGCTGGTGCTGAACGAGGAAAGCAGGCTGATCGATGTGCCTGCCATGCCTTGACGAAGAAACGAAAAAGGGGGAACGCGCATGCGAAGCCGTTTGACGGTGGCGGCGGCGGTATTGGGAGCCTTGGTGGGACTCGGGCTGGCCCTTGCGGGTTTCTTTGTCGGAGAAGCCCTGAAGGAGGCCCGTTCTGCCGAGCGGTTCGTTACGGTCAGGGGATTTGCCGAGCGGAATGTCCAAGCGGATCTTGTCATCTGGCCCATCACCTTCCGGGATACGGGAAACGACCTTGCCGAACTGCAGAAAGTCGTGGATTCCCACAAGAACGAGGTCCGGGCTTTCCTGGCCGCGGCGGGTTTCAGGCCCGAGGAGATTTCCGAGATGCCTCCGCAGGTCACTGACCTGAAGGCCCAGGCCTATGGGGACGGGCAGAAGAGAGATTACCGCTACATCGCGACGGCGACGATCACCCTTCGGACCTCGGATGTCAAGGCGGCCAAAAAGGCGATGGAAGACTCCGGGAAACTGGTCCTTCGCGGGATCGTCCTGGCGGAGCAGGATTATGCCAGGTCGACGGAGTTCCTCTTCACGGGGCTTAACGAAATCAAGCCCGCGATGATCGCGGAGGCAACAAAGAATGCCCGGGAAGCCGCGGAACAGTTCGCCCGGGATTCCGGCGCTCGCGTGGGCAGCATCCGGAGAGCTTCCCAGGGACTCTTTACGATCGAAGACCGGGATAAAGGTTCACCAGATCACAAGAAAGTCCGGGTTGTAACCACGGTGGAATATTTTCTTTCAAGTGATTGAAAGCAAATGATCGCAATGCTTCAGCCAAATTCAGCCCCTCGGGGGACGGAAGAATTCTCGCCAGGGGGTTGCCACAGATATTGAACTGTAGTGGTGTTATGGTTTACAATTCTCTCCGAAGAAGAGATCTTTCAAAAGAGGAGAGAAAACACCATGAGCGCAACAAAGGTCGTCATCGCATTGGGAGGCAACGCCCTTCAGGAGGCCGGAACTCCTCCGACGGCGGAAGCGCAGCTGGAAGTGGTGAAGAAGACCGCGGGGTACCTGGCCGAAATCAGCAGCCGGGGATACGAGATGGCCATCGTTCACGGGAACGGCCCGCAGGTGGGGCGGATCGTCCTCGGGCAGGAGATCGCTTCCCGGGAAAACGATCAGACCCCTGCGATGCCGTTTGACGTGTGCGGGGCGATGAGCCAGGGATACATTGGCTACCATATCCAGCAGGCGCTTCGGGACGCTCTTCGGAACCGCAACCGCAATGTTCCGGTCGTGACGATCGCCACCCAGGTCGTCGTGGACCCGAACGACCCGGCATTCAAGAACCCAACGAAACCCATCGGCCCCTTCTATACCGAGGAGGAAGCCCGCAAGCTGGAGATCGAGAAGGGCTACACGATGAAGGAGGATGCCGGAAGAGGGTGGAGGAGGGTTGTCCCTTCCCCCGAACCGAAGAAGATTGTCGAGCTCTCTGCCATCAAGCGGCTTTGGGACACGACGATCGTCATCACCGCCGGCGGGGGCGGGATCCCGGTCATCGAGAACATGGACGGTTCGCTTACGGGAGTCGCGGCGGTCATCGACAAGGACCTTGCCGCCGAGCGCCTGGCCGAGGACATCGAGGCGGATATCCTCCTGATCCTGACGGAAGTCGACAAGGTCTGCCTGAATTTCAAGAAACCGGACCAGAAGGTCCTCGATCACATGACCGTTCCAGAAGCCATTCGGTACATGGAGGAAGGTCATTTCGCTCCCGGGAGCATGTTGCCGAAGGTGCTGGCGGCAATCAAGTTCGCCAGGACTTTCCCTGGCCGCAAGGCGATCATCACCTCTCTCTACAAGGCCGTCGAAGCCCTGGAAGGGAAAGAAGGAACCGTCGTCACGATGGCCTAGAATCCTGGAAAACCGAAAGCCCGGCGTTCTCTCGCGCAGAAGGGGACGCCGGGCTTTCGTTTTTCTTTACGGTAGAATAAAAACCGTTAACCCCATGTTTCTCACGGGTCCGGGGGCATCCGGGTGAACCCCGGATCCTGTCGGATCCAGGATAGAAGGCCAGTTCGGCCCACGGGAGGAGTGCCGTTGAGGGTTGTCCTTTACAACATTCGCTATGGAACCGGAACGGGGTGGGATTACCATTTACCCCTGCCTTTTTCCGGCCTTTTCAGGAGAACGGAACCGTCCCTGAGGCGGGTTTCTTCCTTTATCGACGAAATCCAGCCCGACATCGTCGGGCTGGTGGAGGTGGACGGCGGGTCCTACCGGCACGGAGGGGAATCGCAGGCGAGATGCCTGGCGGAGGATCTCAAGCTGGACCATTTCTTTTCCTGCAAATACGGGAGGGAATCGATCTTCAGGAAGTTACCGATCCTCAGTTCGCAAGGGAACGCCATCCTTTCCAGGGTTCCAGCGAAACGGACGAGCAAGATTGACCTGGAAAGGGGAATGAAAAAAACCCTCCTGGCTGCCGAATTCGAGGAATTCGTCTTCCTTCTCGTTCACCTGCCCCTCGGCCTGGGTGCCAGGAAAGCCCAGCTCGACCACTTGACCGAGATCGTCAGGGAATGCAGAAAGCCGGTCCTGCTGGGGGGCGACTTCAACCTGCTGCACGGCAGCGCCGAACTGAGCGGATTTTTATCCAGGACCGGCCTAAGGGATGCCGATCCGCTGGAGCGGAAGACCTACCCGAGCCGTCTGCCCCGGTTTCGCCTGGATTTCCTCCTCATTGGCCCCAACGTGATCGTTCGCCGTTTTGACGTTCCGGACGTGCGGTTTTCGGATCACCTTCCGCTCATCTGCGACTTTGAAGTCCTCCCGGAGGAAAGAGAAGGGCAATGAGCCTCAGCGTCCTCCTGCTCGCTCTTCACAACCTTTTTTCGTTCTTGATCCGGCTCGCCGCCCTCGCCGTCCTTCCTGTCCGCCACAGCCCTCCTACGGCCATGGCGTGGCTGCTCATCGTTTTTTTCTGGCCGCTCCCGGGAGCGGCCCTGTATCTCCTCATGGGGTCCACCCGTCTCCCGCGAGCGAGGAAGATCCGTCACGAAAAAGCGATGAGACTCCTTCGCCGCATCCAGGATAAACCTCGCAGGGTTGACCCGACTCCTTTTCCTCCTGTGCTGCCGGACCACGCGGAGCGGTTCGCCCGCCTGGGGCAGAAGCTTGGAAAATGGCCAGTCGTCGCGGGAAACCGGATAGAGTTCATCCATTCTGCCGCGGGTCTTTTCGAGAAGCTGGCGGAAGACATCGACGGCGCTGAGCACCACGTTGACCTGCTTTATTACATTTTCGCCGCTGATCGCGTGACCCGCCCCCTCCTGGAATCCCTGAAGCGGGCGGCAGCCAGGAAGGTGGAGTGTCGGCTTCTCCTGGACGCGCTGGGATCGAAAGCCTTTCTGAAGAAACACGCGCATTCCCTGCAGGATGCCGGCGTGCAGGTCGTCGAGGCTCTCCCCCTGGGGAGGCTGTTTCGCCGCAACCGGGTGACCGCGCGCTACGACCTGCGAAACCATCGAAAGTTGGCGGTAATCGACGGGCGGGTCGGGTACATGGGATCTCACAACGCCATCGATCCAACCTACGGGGGGAAGGCCAAGGGGATTGCCTGGCACGACCTGACCCTGCGGTTGGAAGGCCCCATCGTATCTCAGCTGGAGGGGGTTTTCCTCGAAGACTGGTTTGTTGAAACCGAAGAGCTCCCTCCCGGGCGGAGAAACGGGATTTTCGATTCCCCGAAGGGGGATTTTCTGCTCCAGGCCGTGCCGAGCGGTCCGGCTTACGCGACGGAGAATTTTCAGCGCCTGGTCCTGGCGGCTCTTTTCGAGGCCAGGGAACGGGTGATCATCACCACCCCTTACCTGATCCCCGATGACGGGCTGCTTCAGGCCATGGAGGTGGCGGTGCTGAACGGAGCGAGGGTGGACCTGATCGTGCCTGAAAAAGTGGACCAGCGGCTGGTGGGGAATGCGGCTGAGGCGTACACTCCAAGGCTTTTGGAAATCGGGGTGAATCTCTTCCGCTACCAGCCCGGAATCCTGCATGCCAAAACGATGACCGTCGACGGGCGGCTGGCCTTTTTCGGATCGAGCAACTTCGACATCCGCTCCTTCTCCCTGAATTTCGAGCTGAACCTCATCCTTTACGGCCGAAGCGAGACGTCCGCCCTGCTGGAGATCCAGGAAGCATACCTTGCCCATTCCCGCCCCCTCGGGATGGAGGAGTGGAACCGACTTCCGCTGTGGGAGAAGGGGTTCATGGGCATGGCGAAACTCCTCAGTCCAATCCTTTAGCAAAAAGACAATCCCCCCTTTTCAAACAAGAACCGACATGCTACCATCTGCCACTAGCAGATAGTGAAGGGTGGCATGAGCATGGAGCGAAGCGAGAGACTCGGACAAATTTTTGCGCTTTTAGAGTCCGCAAGCAGGCCACTGAGCGGGGCGGAGCTGGCGGAACGGTTCGGCGTCAGCCGACAGGCAATCGTGCAGGACATCGCCAGGCTTCGGGACTCGGGATGCCCGATTCGCGCCACGGCGGCGGGATATGCCCTGGACAGGCAGGGGTGCGGGATGAGAAGGCTTGTGGCGGTCAGGCACGGGGCCGAGGAAATCCGGGATGAACTGCTCACGATCGTCTCCCATGGGGGGCGCGTCATCGATGTGATCGTCGACCACCCGGTGTACGGGGAGCTGAAGGGCAACATTGACGTCCGGACGCCTGAGGAGGTGCACCGGTTCGTAAACCTGCTGGAAAGTACGGGAAGGGGAACGCTCTCTTCGCTGTCGGGAGGGTTTCACCTTCACACGATCGAGGCGGACTGCGCGGAAACCCTAAATCGGATCGAGGCTGCGCTGGGTGAAAAGGGACTGCTGGGAAGGTAGGGGATACCCATGTCAAAAACGGAACGGATCTGGTTGGGATTTGGCATTGTCGCGCTCCTGGGGAACGTCGCGGTGCCTTTCGGCCTGGTGAAAGATTGGGGTTGTTTTTCAGGGGCTTTCCTGTTTTGGTGTTCGACCGCTTTGCTGGTCATCGGGGCGGGAGTTTATGTCATGTCCCGATGGGGAGAGGGGGGGCGTTTCCCATGCCGCTGAGCTGGCTGAATGCGGGAATCCTGGCCTGGTTCCTCCTGGGGGCAGCGCTTTCCGCCAAGGCCCGCAGAGGAATGGGGCGAGGGGTGATCGACTACTTCCTGGCCAACCGGACGGTGGGGGGCTTCGTTTCCGCAATGAGCTACAGCGCCACCACCTACAGCGCCTTCATGATGGTGGGGCTGGTCGGCCTGACCTATAAAGGCGGGATCGCGTCGCTCGGCTTCGAGCTGACCTATCTTTTGGGAACCGTCGTCCTCCTGGTCCTGTTCGCGCCTCGCTACTGGGTTGCCGGGCACCGGTACGGGCTGATGACCCCCTCGGAGCTTCTGAGCACCCGTTACGGGTCGAAATGGGTAGGGGCGGTCGCTTCCCTTCTCTGCCTGGTCACACTGGTTCCCTATGCCTCGGTCCAGCTGATGGGCATGGGGTACCTGCTCGAAGGCGTGTCCGGGGGTGCCTTTCCCTTCTGGGCGGGGATGGCGGTCGCGGCGGCCATCACCGTCGTTTTTTCGATCTGGGCCGGCCTGCGCTCCGTTGCCCTTACCGACGCCCTGCAGGCGACCATCATGCTTGTCGCCTGCTGCCTCCTGGTGGCGTTCATCGGAGGCTCCCTTTTCCCCGAAGGATGGGGAAGCGCCATGGCAGCGCGGCCTGATCTCCTGAAGGTTTCCTGGCCGTTTCCCATGTTCCTGGGATTGACCCTGCCCTGGACCTTCTTTGCCTTGACGAACCCGCAGGTAGTCCAGAGGCTTTACGCGCCAAAGGATATCCGAAGTATCCGGGGGATGGTCGCCGGGTTTTCGGTTTTCGGTTTCATCTACACCGTCCTATGCGTCCTTCTCGGGCTCTCGGCAGCGTTGCTGGTGCCGGGTCTCAAGAACCCGGACGGGGCAATGGCCGCCCTCCTGACCAAGGTCCCCCGGGGGCTGGCTCTCCTGGTTGTCCTTAGCATCTTCGCCGCCGCGGTCTCCACCCTCAACTCCATCATCCTGACCCTTAGCTCGATGTTCGGAAGAGACCTGTTGAGGGCGCTGACACCGCTTTCCGAGGAAAAGGAGCTTCGGTGGGGCAAGCTGCTGATCCCGATCCTTACGGTGGCCTGCTATGCCTTTGGGAGCCTGAAGCTGGGGCTGATCGCGGTGCTCTCTTCCATGGCCTCTGCCGGCCTCATGGCGCAGCTTCCCGTGATCCTGGGGGCTTTTTTCTGGAAACGGGGGACCGCTGCCGGGGCAATTGCCGGGATGATTTCGGGGGCCGTTCTAACGGGAGCCCTGTATTGGACCAAGACGAATTTCCTGGGGCAATGGCCTCCGGTGTGGGGGTTGTGTACCAGCGTCGCGGTCTTTGTCGCGGTCAGCCTGATGACCCGTCCGGACCCGGCGGGTGGGGATTTCATCGAAGCGGTGGCGTCCGACGTCAAGAGGACCTTTTGGCAAGGACAGGATTTTTAAGAAGAAGAGGGCCTTCCGTATCCATCGGAAGGCCCTCTTTCGAAGAACCCCGATCAGGGGATCACTCCCTGGCCAGCCCTTCCTGGAGAACCCCGAGCGCCTTGCCGAACTCGATCCGGTAGCCGCATTTGAAACAGGCCCGCTCCACGGCTCCCACGGCCGAAACCAGGGTGTGCTTGTCGATGTTGCCCATGTGTCCGAGGCGGAAACCTTTTCCCTGGAAATCGCCCAGGCATCCCGCCGATTGAACCCCCTCGTCCGCCAGCACGGTCCTGAATCGGACATCATCGATTCCCGAGCCTTCCGGGTACAGGTAGACGGAAAGGGTTGGGGCCCGGAAGGGCTTTCGCGCCGCAACCGTGAACCCGATCGCCTCCAAGGCAGCGTCCACGAGAGCCCCCTGGCGGGCATGACGGGCATACCGTTCCGCCAGCCCCTCCTCCTTCATGATCCGAAGGGATTCCTTCAGGGCCCAGATCAGGTTGATCGGCGGGGTTCCCCAGTACTTGGCCGGGTTGTGCATGATCGGGAGCCACTTGTCGAAATCGACGTAGGATTCCGGGATCCGGCCCAGGGTCGCCCGTTTTTCCATGGCCCGTTTTCCTGCCCACAGCATCGCCAGGCCAGGGGCCACGCCGAAAGCCTTCTGGGAACAGGTCAGCAGAACATCGATGCCCATCGGGTCGATCGTTTCTTCGACACCCCCCGTGGCTGCGACCCCGTCGACGATCAGAAGAGCGGGGCTGTGTTCATGCACCGCCCGTGCGATTTCCGGCACAGGAGCAGCCGCTCCTGTCGAGGTTTCCACGTGGGTCACCGTCACCACGTCGTAGTTTTTGCGGGTCAACTGGGTTGCGATGGCTTCCGGCGTGACGGAGTCCCCCCAAGGGGCCTGCAGGACGTCGACGTTCAGGCCCTTTCGTTCGCAGAGGTCGATGAAGCGGTCACCAAAGAACCCGTTGGAGCAGACCAGGACATTTTCGCCCTTCTTTGTGACGTTGGCGATCGCCATCTCCATCGCGAGGGTCCCGGAACCCGCCACGACGAAAACCTCGCCCCCGCAATTCCACATGGACTTTAAATCGGCAAGGACCTCGGCGAAATCTGCCACGAAATCGGGATCCCCGAAAGCGACGGTTTCCCGTCCCATCTGGTCCTGGATCGATCGGACAACCGGAGTTGGCCCGGGAATCATCACGAGTTTTTTCGTTTTCAGCACCCTTCCCACTCCCCTTTCTGCCTGGATTGATGATAATGTTATATCGCGATCGAAGATTTGCCGCCAGATCTTGGAAGGAGGAGCCATTCTTGAACAACGTAGGCCTTTTCCTTTTCGACGATGTCGAGCTCCTGGACTTCGCCGGACCGTATGAGGTCTTTTCCGTTACGTCCGAGTTGAGCGATTATTCCCTTTTTCGGGTGTTTTCCGTTTCCGAGGACGGTGAGACGGTCCGAACGGTGAACGGCCTGAAGGTCGTCCCCGATTTTGCCTTCGACAACCACCCCGAAATCGATATCCTTATCATCCCGGGCGGAGTGGGAACGAAGAAGGAGATGGAAAAGTCCGCCATCGTGGAGTGGATCCGCTGGAACCACGACCGGGCGAAGATGACGGTCTCCATCTGCTCCGGGGCGAGAATCCTGGCAAGGATGGGATTGCTGGACGGCCTGGAGGTCACCACCCACCACGAAGTGTTTGACGACATCCATCGAATTGCCCCGAGTGTCAGGCTGAAACCGTCCGCACGTTTCATCGACTCGGGCCGAATCCTCACGGCCGGGGGAATCTCGGCAGGGATCGACGTGGCCTTTCACATCGTCCGGAAACTCCACGGAGACGAAGTGGCCGACCGAACGGCCAGGTACATGGAATACGGAGACTGGCTGAACCTGCCGGAGGAGAAGCTCTAGGGGGGAGGCCCTTTACCGTGGAACTGAAGCAGGTGGAGCAGCGAACCTACGTCATCGAGGGGCCGACCAACCTCGGCGTCTACGTCGAAGACGGGGAAGCCTTTCTCATCGACAGCGGGAACGACGAATCCGCGGGCCGAAAGGTCCTGAGGCTGCTGGAAAGCCGCGGGTGGAAACTGAAAGCCATCCTGAACACCCATTCCAACGCCGATCACATCGGGGGCAACGCCTTCCTTCAGAGAAGGACCGGCTGCCGCATCGCCGCGACCCGGAAAGAGGCCCCGATGGTTTCGGATCCAGCCCTTGAACCCCTGTTCCTGTGGGGGGCAGCCCCCTTTCGGGATTTGTGCGGGAAGTTCCTCCAGGCCGAGCCCTCGGAGGTGACCGACATCCTGCCTTCCGAGGGGCCGGTGGAAGGAATGCCGTTTTCAACGATCTCCCTGCCAGGCCACTACATTGAGATGGTCGGCTTCCGGACGCCCGACGACGTGGTTTTCCTGGCCGACAGCCTGTTTTCCGAGGCGATCCTGGCAAAGTACGGTTTCGTCGTTTGCTGCGATGTAGCCGGTCAGCTTGCGACCCTCGACCGCCTGGAAAGGCTGGAAGCCTCGCTTTTCGTCCCCTGCCACGCCCAGCCCGCACCAGACATTCGTTCCCTTACGGCCGCCAACCGCGAAGCCCTGGCGAGGCTCCTGGAACACGTCCGTGCCTCTTGCGGGGGCGGGGCCTCGAGAGAAGATGTTTTGGCCTCCCTCGCGGAAACTTACGGAATCCGGCTGTCTCCTGTGCAGTTTGTTCTTAGCCAGATCACCGTTTCGGCCTGCCTCTCCTTTCTCGCAGACCAGGGGGAGATCGCTCCGAGCTTTGAGAAGGGGCGCATGCTCTGGCATCGCCGGCCATGAAGCGGGCGGTCCTGCTGGCCGATGCAGGCCTCCTTGCCGTCGCTCTCATCTGGGGCGCTTCGTTCGCCGTCCTGAAGGACACCCTCAACACGTTCCAGCCGCTGACTCTTCTCACGATCCGCTTTGCCCTTTCCGCGGCGATCCTTTCGATCGTCTTTTTCCGGAGGATCGTACGGATGGGCTGGAAAGACCTCAAGGCGGGCTTCATCGTCGGCTTCTTTCTTTTCCTGGGATTTGCGGCCCAGACGTACGGTCTCGTCTACACGACCGCCGGGAAGAACGCCTTCCTGACCACGACGTACGTGGTTGCCGTTCCGTTCATGGCCTGGGCGCTCACCCGGCGATACCCGGGTTTCCAGGCCTTTCTCTCGGCGGGGCTCTGCATCGCGGGCGTGGGATTCTTGACCCTGGGAGGGGAGGGCATCGGAGGGTTCAACCGGGGGGACGCCCTCACCCTTCTCTGCGCTGTTTTCTATTCCGCCCAGCTGCTGAGCATCGATCACTACGCGAAACGGATGGATCCCATCGTCCTTGCGGTGGCGCAGATGCTCGCCATGGTCGTTTTCTGCGGGGCATTCGCGTTTCCCCTGGAAACCTGGCCGAGCGCCATCAGCTTGCGCGGGGTCATGGGCATGGCTTTTCTCGTCCTGTTTGCCACCGTGCTGGCCTTTGCGGTCCAGATGGAGGCCCAGCGCCACTCCCCGCCGACGCACGTTTCCCTGATCCTGTCGACGGAATCGTTCTTCGGGGCCCTGACCGGCGTGCTTTTCCTGGGAGAGAAGTTCACCGCCAAGATGATGCTTGGGGCCGTTTTGATGTTTTCGGCCATTCTTGCTGCGGAGGTCCTGCCCCGCTGGCTCAGGCAGAAGAGGGAGATTCCCGAGCCTTGAGGGTTAAAGTTGGATCAATAATGCTTTATAATACTATCAAGGCAGCGCTAAGCGGCGATTGCCCAATTCGAGCGAAAGAGGGGGAATGGCGATGCCGAACAGCGTTTACAAGATCATCGAGTTGGTGGGAACGAGTCCCGATTCCTGGGAGGCGGCAGCGAAGAATGCCGTGGAAATGGCTTCCAAGACCCTGAAGGACCTCAGGATCGCGGAAGTGGTAAAGCAGGACATGGTGATCGAAGAGGGCAAGCCCCACCTCTTCAGGGTAAAGATTAGTCTGTCGTTCAAGTATCATTCGAACGAATGAAAAGAACGAAGGGCCCCCGTAGGGGCCCTTCGTTCTTTTCATTCGTTCGCTAAAAAGTGCGACTACCTAACTTTCCAATACGCGATCCGCATGCCAGGGGGGCCACTGTTTCCTCCTGAGGGGTTGCCCGCGGCCGTTTGAACTACTGGATTTGTTGTTCGATATTTTGGTGTTCCTGTTTTGTCGAAAAGCACGAGATATCCATCTTTGTCGATAGTCATCACAACCGCTTCTATATTTTTGAGAAAATCCTCCCGGCCGGTTGTATCTTTAATGAAAGCGTCCGAAGGAAAATCGGCAAACCCATGGCCCGAAAGGCTGAAAGACATCATGTCCAGGGTATATAACCTTGTAACCTCAGGGACGCCAGAAGTTTCGCTCGAATACACCGCTTGATACAATCGGAAACCTAAAAAAATAGGAGAGGCGACTGTTTTGTTGAAGTCAGCGGCGTTGCCTCCGCTGTCCCCGTAAAGGGAAGTCTGAAGCTGAATCACTACGGCACCAGTTTCAAGGATTTTTGCTTTTGCGTCTCCCGGCTGACCTCGAGCGCCTTGGAGGTCGACAAGCTTAGTCGCTAAAAAAGCTTCGTTAGGCGGGGCGGAAAGACAACCTAACTGGTTTAGGTCCACGATTAACAGGCCACTCGTGTCATGATTGCTAGCTCCGGTGTAATCAAGAGGCACAGTGGCTGCAAGGAAAGTATGTAGGTTAGATTTAATTTCTTCACCCACGTAAAAGTAGGCGATATCGAAGTCCGTAATAGGTGGTGCAATAGATCCCTGTGTGACGATCTTTAACAATTTTTGCGGGTTTCCTCCCTCCTGCAAATTCCACTTATAAAATGTTCCATTTGAAAGAAATACGTACACATCGCTTAGCAAGGGTAAATTGTTGTATGTTATGGCGTTTTTGGGATAGGCTGACAATACCCTTGTTGGGTAAAAATTCTCCCAATCTTCATTTCCTGAAGGTAAACTTTCTACTCCTTCTCCTTCTCCGAATGTTCCATATCCATTCGTGTAGATTTCACCGGTTTCCGGGTTAATGTCTAGCCTGCAATATTGATTGCTCTTATTGACTCCGACGACAAGAGCATGCCATTTCAAGCTTCCATCGGGTTCTTTCGTGAAGCTGATCAAGGGCTTGGCAACGGAAAGATAACGTACGATATCTTTCGCACATTTAGGTTTAAGAAATAGGCAGCAGCCCCGAGGTGGGGGTAAAGTTTGGTTTGCGAAGACCTAAACCCAACCCACTCGACCAGGAGGCTGCTGCAGATGAACGATAACACGAATGAAGAGGGCGTTACAAAGGGAAAGCCGGAACTCATCCGGATCGACGAGGGAGAGATCAGAAGCCACCTGGACCAGATCGTCCGGGGGACCTTGGAGGAAACGCTCAACGCCCTGCTGGAAGCCGAGGCGGACGCCATCTGCAAGGCAAGGCGGTATGAACGGTCCCCGGAAAGGGCAGACACCCGGGCCGGCCATTACGACCGGAAACTCCACACCAAGGCTGGGGAAGTGACGCTGAAGGTACCGAAATTGCGGAGCCTGCCCTTTGAAACGGCCATCATCGAGCGGTACCGGAGGCGGGAAAGCTCGGTGGAAGAGGCCATGATGGAGATGTACCTGGCGGGTGTTTCGGTCAGGAGGGTGGAAGACATCACCGAAGCCCTGTGGGGGACGAAAGTAAGCCCTTCCACCGTGAGCGAGATGAACCGGAAGATCTACGAGCACATTGAAACCTGGAGGAACCGGCCCCTTGCCGGAGAACACCCCTACGTCTACCTGGACGGGATCTGGCTGAAGCGCAGTTGGGGAGGCCAGGTGGAGAACGTTTCCGTCCTTGTGGCCATCGGGGTGGACGAACAGGGCTACCGGAAGGTGCTGGGCGTGAGCGAGGGTTCAAAGGAGGACCGGACAAGCTGGAGAACCTTCCTGAGGCATCTGAAGGAACGAGGCCTGAAAGGAACCCGGCTGTTCATCTCGGACAAGTGCCTGGGGCTTATCGAAGCCCTTGGAGAGGTCTACCCGGACTCGAAATGGCAGAGGTGCGTGGTGCATTTCTACCGGGACGTCTTCACCGCCGTGCCAAGAGGGAGGATGCGGCCGGTGGCGGCGATGCTGAAAGCGATCCACGGTTCAGAGGATCTGGAATCCGCCAGGAAGAAAGCCGTGGAAGTGGTGGAAAAGCTGAAGGAGATGAAGTTGGGCAAAGCAGCAGAGATCGTGGTCAAGGGTGCCGAGGAAACCTTCAGCTATTACGCTTTTCCCCTGGAACACTGGCGGTTGTTAAGGACGAACAACCCGTTGGAGCGGATCAACCGGGAAATCCGGAGAAGGACCCGGGTGGTGGGAAACTTCCCGGATGGGCAATCGGCCCTGATGCTGGTGGCGGCAAGGTTGCGGCATATCGCCTCCACGAAGTGGGGAACCCGAGCCTACATGGACATGGAACACCTCTATGCCATGGAGCGGGAACAGGAGGAGAAGGCCCTGGAGTTGCCGATGAGCCTCTAGCCCAAGAAGATTGGACCGCCCTACTCGAGGGCTTGTCTGCCTGAACCTAAACGAAAGTGCGAAAGATACTGGACACTACC